>Ga0265798_10000077_pt1 | contig 202951 bp, 182 predicted proteins | sample P3T30metagenome_FD_192430 | JGI IMG/M metagenome (GOLD analysis project Ga0265798, IMG submission 192430) | Plant litter microbial communities from East Loma Ridge, Irvine, California - P3 T30 | ecosystem: Environmental > Terrestrial > Plant litter > Unclassified | place: USA: California... | reverse complement strand
AGGTTGACGAGTACAACTGCTTGAATACAAGCTACAACCTAAACAATACTTCTTCCAGATTCAGAGCTTCGCTCGGTGTGCATCGGCGGCTTCGCCGCCCACGCACCCAACGAACGCTCGTACAAGTTATGCCTGATGACCATAGCAAGTCGGTCCCACCCCTTCCCATCCCGAACAGGACCGTGAAACGACTTTGCGCCGATGATAGTGCTGCAACCAGTGTGAAAGTAGGTTATCGTCAGGCTAGTTATAAGAAAAACCCCGTCCAGTGATCTGGTCGGGGTTTTTTGCTTTCAGAGGTCGCGTGTAAGCCCATGCGGCCAGGGTAATTTGAGCGTCAATACGAAATTATTAACGTCCGTGTATCTATACTGTTCTTTCAATGGACAGACTTTGGATACAATGACCCCGACTTATCCTTCCCGGCACGCGCGCTTACTGCGGCGCCCGATATTCGCTGCCCTCCTGTTCTCCAGCGCCGCCATGGCGCAATCGCTGCCTGCCAGTTGCTCCATGGGCGAGCTGGCAACCATGCCGCTCACATTCACTGATGACCTGCGTCCAGTGGGAGAAGCCAGCATCAACGGCACATCGGTTGCGGCCATGCTCAGCACGGGATCTGCCGAGCAAACCCTCCTCAACAAGAAAACGCTGGACCGCCTTGGCATCAAGGTAAACAGCACGACCAGCACGCAGTATGTCCGCGACGAACGCACCCCGACTGGCAGCCAGACGACGACAAGAACTGCGCTGACCTCATTAATCGACGAGTACGCCTTCGGCCACACCAAAGGAAAGCGCACCTGGTTCGTGGTCGATGAATTCATGGACGATACCTTCGGTGCACGGGTCGGCGCTGGAAGCCTGCTGCAACAGGATCTTGAGATCGCCCTGGACGCCGGCTACCTCAAGACTTTCAAGCCTGATGGATGCTTCCGCGAACATCTGGCCTATTGGGATCCCAATGCGGTCTCCGTCCCGACGTTTGGCGATCGCTGGAAACGCGATTTGCGGCCTGTCTTCACTGTCCGCATCAATGGCAAGGACGTGACAGCGCTGTTGTCGACCTCAACGCCCCATTCCTACATCCCCAAGGTCGCTGCCGAACGGCTGGGCCTGACGCCAGAATCTCCTGGCGCAACACGAGAAGACGCCCTGCCTGGAGACGATCCAACCAACCCCGTGTGGAGCGTGCCTGTCCAGCAAATGGCAATCGGCGCCCTCGAGGTGAAGGATTTCAACCTGCGCTTGATGGACCTGGCTCACTCCGGAGAGCTCCTCATCCTGGGCGCCGATTTCCTGCACCGTTACCGCGTCTATATCGCGAAGAGCCAGGAGCAAGTCTATTTCTCGCAAATCGCCACACCGCGTACATTGAAACGCGGCTCCGTCAAGGTCATACCCCAGTCGATTGACTGAACCGCGATCCGACCCATCCGCTTGTCGCATATCAGCGCCAGCCACGCTGCGCCACGGCAACATGCTCCGATATTCAAACGAATGGAGGACATCATGGATGGAACAAGCGATGGCGCCGGCCTGCAACTGCACGACAAGCTGGCCGGCCCGATCAAGAACATCATCGACAAGCGACGGGCCGACCTGGCGCCCATGCTGCAGGGTGGGGCCGCCCAGGCCGCCCTGCGCGACGATGAATGCGTGCGCAAGGTAGCAACGTTCTGCTACCCCTTGCTGCCTGTCCTGGTACGTCTGGCAGTGAAAGAGCCGGTCTTCGTCAGCTTCGTCCTGAACAACCGTGAGAAAGTGCTGGGACCGCTCACTGTGCAGTAACCGTTACCGGCTCGGCCGTGGCAGCGACACCCTGTCCGCGGCTGATGCTGTCGCCATCGTTGCGCCGCAGCCGCCAGAACACCGCCGACGAGAACACGGTCAGCACCGCCAGCACCGCGAAGCCATGGTGCAGCGCCTGTGTCACCTGGACCTGGTTGGTCTGCGACACGCCGCCCAGGAACCAGGCGGTGACGATCGACCCTGCCGCCAGGCCAAAGCTCATCGACAATTGCTGGAACGAGCTGGAAATGGTGCTGGCCATGCTGGTGTCTTCCGGCTCGATGTCGGCATATGCCAGTGTGTTCATGCTCGAGAACTGCAGCGAATTGAAGAACCCCTGCATCAGGCTGATGCAGACGATCACCATCAGCGGCGTGCCGGCATCAATCAGGGCAAACATCGCAATGGTCAGCCCGATCATGATCGTATTGGCCAGCAGCACCTGGCGGTAGCCAAAGCGCGCCAGCAACCTGGGCGCGAACAATTTCATGCCCATCGCTGCCAGTGCCGCCGGCATCATCAGCAAGCCCGACTGCCATGCAGGCAGCCCCAGGCCCAGCTGGTACAGCAGCGGCAGCAGGAAGGGCAGGCCGCCCACGCCGAGGCGGGTGATAAAACCACCCAGCACCGCGATGCGGAAGGTGCGCACCTTGAGCAGAGTCAGGCGCAGCAGCGGGAATTTGGTGCGACAGGCATGCCAGGCATAAGCCCCCAGCAGGCCCAGCGCCAGCAGGAACAGCAGGCCGGCCGTCACGCCATCGAGCGTATGCTCGCCAAACACTTCCAGCACCCAGGACAGCAAGGCGGTGCCGCTGCTGAACAGCAGCAGACCGGGCACGTCGAGCGGGCGCCGCTCTTCCGAACGGTAGTCAGGCATATGGCGCCAGACAAAATACAGTGCAATCAATCCCACCGGGATATTGACGAAGAAGATCACGCGCCACGAGGTCCAGTGCACGATGAGGCCGCCGATCGTCGGCCCCAGCAGCGGCCCGATGAGGGCCGGGATGATGACGAAGTTCATCGCCCCCAGCAACTCGTTCTTGGGGAAAGTGCGCACGATGGAGAGGCGGCCGATCGGGATCATCATGGCCCCGCCCAGTCCCTGCAGCAGGCGTGCCCCGGTCATCATGTGAGCATTCACTGACAGCCCGCACAGCACCGATGCGAAGGTGAAGATGGCGATCGCCGTAAAGAACACGCGCCGGGTGCCGAAGCGGTCGGCCATCCAGCCGCTCAAGGGAATGCCGACAGCCAGGCCGAGGATATAGCTGGTGACGACCGATTTCAGGCTCAGCGGGGTAACGCCCAGGCTGGAGGCAATGCTTGGAATTGCGGTATTGACGATGGTTGCGTCGAGTTGCTCCATGAACAGGGCAACGGCAACGAGCCAGGGAAGGTAGCGCTTGAGGGTAGGTGAAGGGGTCAATCGGGCCTCGTGAAAACAGCTGGCGGCAGCAACCGCGCGAGGCCCGATTGTGTCATGAATCGCAATGTACCCGCGCCATGGACCGGCCAGCAAGCCGGACTACGACGCGAGTTGCTTGCGGATCAGAAGCGGTAAGCGGCCTTGGCGATGAACCAGTTGGCGCCCGCATTCGGGCTCTTGATGCTGGCGTTCGAATAGTGCTGGTACTTGAGGCCGAAATCCCACTTGGACGTGGTGTAGCCGATGCCGATATGGTCGCCAAACTGGAAGGCGGTCGACAGCTCTTTATCCTCGTTCTTGTACAGGGTCGAGAACAGGTTGACGCCGATACCGATCTCACCATACAGGCCGAGCTTGTTGTCGTTCTGGTAGCGGAATACAGGCGTAAAGCCGATCGCCATCAGGTTCTTGTTCTGGCCGCGCACGTTCTCATAGGAGTTCATGCGCCACAGGGCCAGGTTGCCTTCCCAATAGCCCGACAGGTGACGGCCACTGCCGGCGAACCAGCGCTTTTCCCAGTCGGACTGGACCGCAATACGGTACATGCGCTGCTGTGGGTTGGTGCCGAATTCGAACGAAGCGGAATCGATATAACCATTGCCGACGGTGGACTGGGCCGAGGCGAGCGGTGCGAACAGCGCGGCGCAGACAGCAGCCAGCGCGCTCATTTTTTTCTTAATAGAGTTCATGGGTATCCTAGGGAAGGAGGGCGTATTTTTATCAATGCGTTATTGTACTAGCGAGAACAATAGCGTGCTGGCGTCCACGTATCCATGTAGCGAAGGTATCATAGACGCCCGCTGAAACCGAGACACATCAATAATAATGGCCGAACCAATCGAACCAACCATCGCTCCTTTGTATCCGCTGGCTGCGCCCATGGCGCGCGAAGCCGCACCCGTGGTGCTGCCACACGATCCGGTGGCCGAGCACATCGCCGCCCACCTCGGAAAGCCCGCCCTGTACTTCCACGAGACCGAGGCAGGCGAGATCCAGGTCGACATCCACGTGATCGGCCCGACCGACTCCTTCCCCTACGTCCGCCTGGTGACGTCAGGCATGAGCAAGCAGCCGATGAACGTGCCCGAAGGCGCGCCAGCCTATGCCGAGCTGATGATGGCCCTGCCATCCGACTGGAAGCTGGATGAAGCGTCGATGCAACAAGAGCGCTGGTACTGGCCGGTCGCCCTGCTGCGCCACCTGGCGCACTATCCGCACAAGCAGCGTACCTGGATCGGCCTCGGCCATTCGCTGCCCAACGGCAACCCGGCCAAGCCGTATGCAGATGGCGTGGGCTTCTGCGGCGTCGTCATGTTGCCGCCGATCTCGGCGCCGGAACCTTTCCACTCGGTGACTGTAGACGGCAAGGACGTCTATTTCCATTGCATCGTGCCGCTGTTCAAGGAAGAGCTGAACGTGGCACGTCGCCAGGGCTTTGCAAAACTGCTGGACAAGTTCAACGACTACAACGTCACCGACGTAGTCGACCCGGCGCGCAAGAACACGGCCAAGAAAAAGTTCCTGGGCCTGTTCTAGGCCCCCAGCGCCCGGCAGTCCGATCTTTCAGCCGACAGGCAGGCTCATCTCTGCCAGCCGCACCCAGTAGCTGGCGCCGATCGGCAGCAAGTTGTCATTGAAGTCATAACTGGCATTGTGCAGCTGGCAAGGGCCTAGCCCGTGGCCGCCCGCGCGATGGTCGCCTTCGCCATTGCCGATGAAGACATAGCAGCCCGGCTTGGCCTGCAGCATGAAGGCAAAATCTTCGGCGCCCATGGTCGGTTCGACATTGGCATTGACCTGGGCCGGGCCGGCCACCGCGCGCATCGCCTCGATCGCGAACGCGGTTTGCTCTGGATGGTTCACCAACGGCGGGTAATTGCGCTTGAAGCCGAAATCGATGCTGGCGCCAAAGCCGGCGGCAATGCCATTGGCCATTTCTTGCATGCGGCGCTCGATCAGGTCCAGCACCTCGGTGCTGAAGGTGCGCACGGTGCCGACCAGCTCGGCTTCGTCGGGGATGATATTGGTGGCGCTGCCCGCATGGATCTGGGTGATCGACAACACCGCGGTATGCAGCGGATTTTTCTCGCGCGAGACGATGGTCTGCCAGGCTTGCGCGATCTGCACCGCCACCATCACCGGATCGATGCCGCGGTGCGGCTGCGCCGCGTGCGCACCCTTGCCGCGCACGGTCACGCGGAACTCGTTACTCGAGGCCATCATTGGACCGGATACCACGCCGAAGTGCCCCTCCGGGATACCGGGCCAATTGTGCATGCCATAGATCGCATCCATCGGGAAGCGCTCGAACAGGCCATCGTCGATCATGCGCCTGGCGCCGCCGCCGCCTTCTTCGGCCGGCTGGAAGATCAGGTACACGGTGCCGTCGAAGTTGCGGTGCTGCGCCAGGTAGTGGGCGGCGCCGAGCAGCATCGCGGTATGGCCGTCATGGCCGCAGGCGTGCATCTTGCCCGCATGGGTCGAGGCATGCGCGAAGCCGTTGAGTTCTTGCATCGGGAGGGCGTCCATGTCGGCGCGCAGGCCGATCGCGCGATCGGAGCTGCCGTTCTTGATGATGCCGACCACGCCGGTCACGCCCAGGCCGCGGACCACGGGGATGCCCCACGCAGTCAGGCGTTCGGCGACCATTTCGGCGGTGCGATGTTCTTCGTAGCACAGCTCCGGATGCGCATGCAGGTCGCGCCGGATCGCCTGGATTTCGGCTTGAGAAGCCAGGATCGGTTCCACTAGTTTCATCGTGTTCTCCTCGCTGTTGGCGATTGTCTTGCCATGCTTGCATGGCATCGTTCTAACTATTGTAGCTCGCCTCAAACAGTGTTGAAAGAGGAGGGGACGAAGCCCGTCGGAATCGTATAAAGTATTGGATTCACGCAGTTTTTTCAACGAATAATAAGATGACCACTACCCACGTCCGTGCCACCTGCCCCCACGATTGCCCCGACACCTGCGCCATCCTCGTCAAAGTCGAAGACGGCGTCGCAACGGAGGTGAAGGGCGACCCGGATCAACCGACCACGGCCGGGGTATTGTGTACCAAGGTGTCGCGCTATATCGACCGCACCTATCACCCGGATCGGGTGCTGTATCCGATGCGCCGCGTGGGCCGCAAGGGCGAGGGGAAATTCGAGCGTATCAGCTGGGACGAGGCTCTCGACACGATCGCAGCGCGCCTGACCGATATCGCGAAGCGTGACCCGCAGGCCATCCTGCCCTATAGCTACTGCGGCACCATGGGCCTGGTGCAGGGCGAATCGATGTCGCTGCGCTTCTTCAACAAACTGGGCGCTTCGCTGCTCGATCGCACCATCTGCGCCACCGCCGGCGCCACCGGTTATCGCTATACCATCGGCAGTTCGATCGGCACCGACCTCGAGGAGTTCCAGGATGCGAAGCTGATCTTGATCTGGGGCGGTAACCCGATCGCCTCCAACCTGCATTTCTGGATGCGCGCGCAAGAGGCCAAGCGCCGTGGCGCGACCCTGATCGCGATCGACCCCTATCGTTCGCTGACCGCCGAGAAGTGTCACCAGCACATCGCCCTGCTGCCCGGCACCGACGCCGCGCTGGCGCTGGGCATGATGCATGTCTTGATCAAGGAAGACCTGCTCGACCACGACTATATCGAGCACTTTACGCTCGGTATCGAACCCTTGAAAGCACGCGCCCTCGAATGGACGCCCGAACGCACTGCGCAAATCTGCGGCATCACGGTCGACGAAGTGGTCAACCTGGCACGCCTGTACGGACAGACCGCAAAGAACGGTGAAGCGGCCGCGATCCGCATCAACTACGGCATCCAGCGCGTGCGCGGCGGCGGCATGGCGGTGCGCAATATCACCTGCCTGCCGGCGCTGGTGGGCGCCTGGCGCTTGCCGGCCGGCGGCATCCAGTTGTCGACCTCGGCCTCGTTCCCGACCAACCGCCCGGCGCTGCAGCGCCCCGACCTCTTGGGGGGCCGCACCCCGCGCACGATCAATATGACCACCATCGGCGACGACCTGCTCAAGGAGGCGTCTCCCGACTTCGGCCCGAAGGTCGAGGCCGTTATCGTCTACAACGCCAACCCGCTGGCGATCGCACCCGATTCGCGCAAGGTGCAGCAGGGTTTCGAGCGCGAAGACCTGTTCACCGTGGTACTAGAACATTTCCATACCGACAGTGCCGATTACGCCGACATCCTGCTGCCGGCCACTACCCAGCTCGAGCACGTCGATGCGCACCTGGCCTATGGTCACCTGTACATGATGGCGAACAACGCTGCTATCGAACCGGTCGGCGAGTCGAAGCCGAACACCGAATTCTTCCGCCTGCTGGCCGCGCGCATGGGCTACGACGACCCCTGCTTCCAGGAGAGCGACGACGAGATCGCGGCCCAGGCCTTCAACAAGGCCGATGTGCGCGCAGTCCACTTCGACTGGGAATCGCTCAAGCGCAGCGGCTGGAGCAAATTGAACATGCCGCGCGCACCATTCGCGCAAGGCGGGTTCACGACCCCGTCCGGCAAATGCGAGTTCTTTTCCGAGAGCATGCTGGCCGACGGCCTCGATCCGGTGCCGACCTATATCCCGCCGTATGAATCGGTCGCCTCCAATCCTGAACTGGCAACAAAGTACCCATTAGCGATGCTTTCTCCGCCAGCGCGGAACTTCCTCAACTCAACGTTTGTCAATGTAAAGAGCCTGCGCGCAACTGAGGGCGAACCGCACCTCGACATCCACCCGGACGACGCCGCCGCACGCGGCATCGTCCACGGTGAGATGGCGCGCATTTTTAACGACCGCGGTTCGTTCATCGCCCGTGCACGCGTGACCGACAAGGCGCGTGCTGGATTGGTGGTGGGCTTGTCCGTCTGGTGGAAGAAACTCGCCAGCGACGGCAAGAACGCCAACGAAGTCACCAGCCAGCGTCTGACCGACATGGGCCGGGCGCCCACTTTCTACGACACCCTGGTGCAGGTCGAAAGAGCTGCACCTTTGACGCGAGATGAATCCATCTAGATTTTCCCGGGCCTTCAAGCCAGTCATGGCCGCGGCAGCTGCGGCCCTTATGTTGTCAAGCTGCTCATCCCTCTCTTACTACACCCAGGCCGCGCAAGGCCAGATGCAACTCTTGAGCGGCGCGCGCTCGATCGACGACTGGATCGCCGACGGCAATACCAACGTCAAGCTGCGCCACCGCCTTGAATCGGCGCGCCAGATCCGTCGCTTCGCGATCCAGGAAATGAAGCTGCCCGATAACGGCAGCTATACCAACTACACCAATCTCGGCCGGCCATATGTGCTGTGGAATGTGGTCGCCACGCCCGAGTTGTCGCTGAAACCCTTGCAATGGTGCTTTCCGGTGGCCGGCTGCGTGAATTACCGCGGCTACTACAGCAAGGACCAGGCCCAGGCTTATGCCAAGCAGCTGCGCGCGCAAGGCAATGATGTCGAAGTGGGCGGCGTCAGCGCCTATTCAACGCTGGGCTGGTTCAGCGATCCGCTGATGTCGACCTTCATCAATTACCCGGATGCTGAACTGGCGCGCCTGATCTTCCACGAACTGGCGCACCAGGTGGTATATGTGGCGGGCGATTCGCAGTTCAACGAATCCTTTGCCAGCGCGGTGGAACAAGCCGGCGTGGAGGCATGGCTCGAGCGCTTCGGCAACCCGGCGATGAGCGACGCCTGGGAACGCTACAAGGCGCGCAAGAGCGAGTTCCTGGCCCTGCTATTGCGCTATCGCGGCGAGCTCGAGCGTACCTACAAGAGCATGGAACCCGACGGCGTCAAGCGCGCCACCAAGGCGCGCCTGTTCCTGGCGCTGCAGGACGACTACCAGGTGCTCAAGGCAAACTGGGGCGGCTACGCGGGCTATGACCGTTTCTTTGCCGAGCCGCTGTCGAATGCCCACCTGGCATCGGTCGCGACCTATAACGATTTTGTGCCGGCATTTCGCGCTTTGCTGCGCCGCGAGAAGACCTGGAATAACTTCTACAAGGCTGCCAATCGCCTGGCCAAGCTCGATAAGGAAGAGCGTCACAAGGTCTTGAAACGGCTGGGCGCGACGGTCGTGCCGGCGCCGTTGGTGGTGCAGCGCACCATCGGTGCTTCGCCGTAGAGGACCGGTTCCAATCGCGGTAAAACCGCTTGCGTGCAGGGGCGCTGCCCGATAGCATCACATCAGCGATGGCAAAGGGCTAAGCTTCGCACGCATGCGCCGGTAAACACCGACCGGCCGCCGATCATAATAATCGCGACAGCGATATCGAGACAGAGGTGACCGATGGACAAAGTTTGGCTGCAGTCGTATCCCCCAGGCGTGCCTGCGGAGATTGATCCGGATCAATACCGCTCCTTGGTGCATTTGCTCGAAGAGTCCTTCCGCAAATACGCGGACCGCAAGGCCTTCGTGTGCATGGACAAGTTCATCACTTACGGCGAACTCGACGAGTACTCGAAGAAGCTGGCCGCCTGGCTGCAAAGCCGCGGCCTGTCGCCTGGCGCGCGCGTCGCGATCATGATGCCCAACGTGCTGCAGTACCCGATCGCGCTGGCCGCCGTGCTGCGCGCCGGCTACACCGTCGCCAATGTCAATCCGCTGTACACCCCGCGCGAGCTCGAACACCAGCTCACCGACTCGGGCAGCGAAGCGATCATCGTGCTGGAAAATTTCGCCCACACCGTGCAGAAGGTGATGGGCAAGACCCCGCTGCGTCACGTGGTGGTGGCCAGCATGGGCGAGATGCTGGGCGGCGTGAAAGGCATGCTGGTCAACTTCGTGGTGCGCAACGTCAAGAAGATGGTGCCCGAGTTCTCGCTGCCGAATATGGTCACCTTCAAGGAAGCGCTGGCCCAGGGCGAACGCATGTCGTTCACGCCGGCCGAGCTCAAGGCCGACGACGTCGCCTTTTTGCAGTACACCGGCGGCACCACGGGCGTCTCGAAAGGCGCCACGCTCACCCACCGCAACGTGATGGCCAATGTGCTGCAGACCGAGGCCTGGGCCCAGCCGTGCATGCAGGAGACCGCCGGCGAACAGGTGACGATCGTGTGCGCGCTGCCGCTGTATCACATCTTCGCGCTGACCGCGTGCGCGATGTGGGGCATGCGCATGGGCGCGCTGAATGTGCTGATCGTGAACCCGCGCGACATCCCGGCCTTCGTGAAAGAATTGGGCAAGTACCGCTTCAATATGCTGCCCGCGGTGAACACGCTGTACAACGCGCTGGCCAACAATCCCGAATTTGCCCGCCTCGATTTCTCGTCGCTGCGCATGTGCAATGGCGGCGGCATGGCGGTGCAAAAGCCGGTGGCCGACAAGTGGCGCGAGCTGACCGGCGTGGCCATCATCGAAGGCTATGGCCTGTCCGAGACTTCGCCGGTGGCCACCTGCAACCGCGCCGACGGCAAGGAATTCACCGGCACCATCGGCCTGCCGGTGCCGTCGACCGATATCGCGATCATCGACGACGACGGCCGCCACCTGGCGGCGGGCGAGATCGGCGAGATCGCCATCCGCGGCCCGCAAGTCATGAGCGGCTACTGGAACCGTCCCGACGAAACCGCCAAGGTGATGACCGCCGACGGCTTCTTCCGCTCGGGCGACGTCGGCATCATGGATGCCGGCGGCTTCGTCAAGATCGTCGACCGCAAGAAGGACATGGTCCTGGTCTCGGGCTTCAATGTGTACCCGAACGAGCTCGAAGGCGTGATCGCCGGCCATCCCGGCGTGCTCGAATGTGCGGTGGTCGGGGTGCCGGACGAGCATTCGGGCGAGGCGGTCAAGGTATTCGTGGTAAAGAAAGACCCTGGCCTCACCAAAGAACAGCTGATGGAATACTGCCGGGAGCAGTTCACCGGCTACAAGCGGCCCAAGTACATCGAGTTCCGCGACGAGCTGCCGAAGACCAACGTCGGCAAGATCCTCAGGCGCGCATTGCGGGACGAGCAAAAGCAGCCAGAGGCGGTAGCGTAGGCATCACCACGGGACTCACCCGGCGAAAGCCGCCCCCGTGGGCGGCTTTCGCGTTTTATTGGAACCAACAAGGAAGGCAACACAGATGGACAAATTTTGGCTCTCGTCGTACGAGAACGGTGTGGCGGCGGACATCGACCCGACCCAGTACCGCTCGCTGACGCATTTGCTCGAAGAAGCGTTTCGCAAGTACGCCGACCGCAAGGCCTATGCCTGCATGGGCAAGTCCATCACGTTCTCCGAACTCGACACGATGTCGCTGCGCTTAGCGGCCTGGCTGCAGGCGCGCGGCCTGAAGCCGGGCGCGCGCGTGGCCATCATGCTGCCCAATGTGCTGCAGTATCCGGTGGCGCTGGCCGCCGTGCTGCGCGCCGGCTACGTGGTCGTCAATGTCAATCCGCTGTACACCCCGCGCGAGCTGCAGCACCAGCTGGCCGATTCGGGCGCCGAGGCGATCGTGGTGCTCGAGAATTTTGCGCACACGCTCGAGCAGGTCGTGAGCCAGACCAAGGTCAAGCACATCGTCCTGGCCACCATGGGCGATCTGCTGGGTGGCCTCAAAGGCACCCTGGTCAACCTGGTGGTGCGCAAGGTCAAGAAGATGGTGCCGGCCTATTCGCTGCCGGGCGCGATCGGCTTCAACAAGGTCTTGAGCGAAGGGGCGCGTGAAACCCTCAAGCCGGTGACCATCGGCCACGACGACATCGCCTTCCTGCAGTACACCGGCGGCACCACGGGTGTCTCGAAAGGCGCGGTGCTGCTGCACCGCCACGTGATCGCCAACGTGCTGCAGAACGAAGCCTGGTTCGCACCGACCTTGTCGCGCATGAAGGCCGGCGAACAGCCGCAATTCGCCTGCGCGCTGCCGCTGTACCACATCTATGCGCTCACGGTCTGCGCGCTGCTCGGCCTGCGCATCGGCGGCATGAACCTGTTGATCCCGAACCCGCGCGACATCAAGGGCTTCATCAAGGAGCTCGGTGGCTACCGCATCAACATCTTCCCGGCCGTGAACACGCTGTACAACGGCCTGCTCAACAACGACGATTTCGCCAAGCTCGATTTCTCGGGCCTGATGGTGTGCCCGGGCGGCGGCATGGCGGTGCAGAAGGCGGTGGCCGACAAGTGGCTCAAGACTACTGGCATCCCGATCGTCGAGGGCTATGGCTTGTCCGAGACTTCGCCAGTGGTAAGCGCCAACCGCTGCGACATCACCGGTTTCACCGGCACCATCGGCTTGCCGCTGCCGTCGACCGAACTGCGCATCCTGGACGACGCCGGCAATGAAGTGCCGTTCGGTGTCGCCGGCGAGATCGCCGTGCGCGGTCCGCAGGTGATGGCCGGCTACTGGCAGCGTGACGACGAGACGGCCAAGGTCATGACCGCGGACGGCTTCTTCAAGACCGGCGACATCGGCATCATGGACGCGCAGGGTTATACCCGCATCGTCGATCGCAAGAAGGACATGATCCTGGTGTCGGGCTTCAATGTGTATCCGAACGAGGTCGAGGGCGTGGTGGCGGCGCACCCGGGCGTACTGGAAGTGGCGTGCGTGGGCGTGCCTGATCAGAATTCGGGCGAGGCGGTGAAGCTGTATGTGGTCAAGAAGGATGCGAATCTGACCACCGAACAGCTCAAGGAATTCTGCAAGGAGCAGCTGACCGGGTATAAACGGCCGAAGTTCATCGAGTTCCGCGAGACGCTGCCGAAGACGAACGTCGGCAAGATCCTGCGGCGTGAACTGCGCGACGAAAAGAAACCCGCGTGATGTGAGTTAGCCCCAGCACGTCGTTCCCGCGCAGGCGGGAACCTAAGTTTATCGGCATACCGCCTACGTAAGGAATGCATTGGTACGCTGAGAACTTAGGTTCCCGCCTCCGCGGGAACGACGTTTTTTGGCTGGCGGTGCACCAGATTTTAACGGTTCGCCACCAGCGACTCGAGCGGCGGCAGCTGGCGCGGCTTGCGATCCGGACCGGTGGCGACATAGGTGAGCGTCGCCTCGGTCACCTTGACCACTTCGGCCGCCAGGCGGTTACGCTCGGCGTACACCTCGACGAACACGGTCACCGAGGTGTTGCCCACCTTGGTGATGTCGGCATAGAACGACAGCAGATCGCCCACGAACACCGGATTCTTGAACAGGAACGAGTTGACCGCAATGGTCGCCACGCGGCCATTGGCGCGGCGGGTGGCCGGCAGCGAGCCGGCCAGGTCGACCTGCGCCATGATCCAGCCGCCGAACACGTCGCCGTACACATTGGCGTCGGACGGGGCGGGCATCACGCGCAGCTCAGGCATCTTGCCTGCTGGCAGACGAACCGTGGTCTGGACGGCGGCGGGGGGGAATACGGTGTTTTCGGGCGTGGTCATCTTGAATTCTCGGTAAAAGCTACAATCGACCCGAATTGAACCATAAATCCAGAAGCCCCGTCATGCGCCGTAATTCCGCTCCACCTCCTCCCGATGCCACTGGCGTTCCCCGCAACGACTGGGCCACGCTCAAAACCCTGTTCCCCTACTTGTGGATTTATAAATGGCGGGTGCTGGCCGCGATGTGTGCGCTGGTCGGCGCCAAGATGGCCAATGTCGGCGTGCCGCTGGTGCTCAAGGAGCTCATCGACGGCTTGGCGATCGACCCGGCGCATCCGCATGCGCTGCTGGTGCTGCCGGTCGGCGCGCTGGTGGCCTATGGCCTGCTGCGGCTGTCGACCACCGTGTTCACCGAGCTGCGCGAGTTTTTGTTCGCGCGCGTCACGCAGCGCGCCGTGCGCACCATCGGCCTTAAGGTGTTCCGCCACCTGCATGCGCTGTCGCTGCGCTTCCACCTGAACCGCCAGACCGGCGGCATGACGCGCGATATCGAGCGCGGCACGCGCGGCGTCACATCGCTGATCTCGTATTCGCTGTTCAACATCCTGCCGACCCTGGTCGAGATCACGCTGGTGCTGGTCTACCTGGTGCTCAACTACGATATCTGGTTCGCCATCATCACGGCGGTGGCGCTGACGTCCTACATCACCTTCACGGTGGTGGTCACCGAATGGCGCACGCACTTCAGGCGCACGATGAACGACCTCGAGTCGAAAGCGTCTACCCGCGCAATCGACTCGCTGCTCAACTACGAGACCGTCAAGTACTTCGGCAACGAAGATTACGAGGCGCGGCGCTACGACCAGGGCCTGCAGAGCTACGAGAACGCCGCCGTGCGGTCGCAGACCTCGCTGTCGGTCCTGAACACGGGCCAGTCCCTGATCATCGCCACCGCCGTCACCCTGATCCTGTGGCGCGCGACCGAAGGCGTGATCGCCGGCACCATGAGCCTGGGCGACCTGGTGCTGGTCAATACCTTCATGGTCCAGCTGTATATTCCGCTTAACTTCCTGGGCGTGATCTACCGCGAGATCAAGCAAAGCCTGGCCGATATGGAACGCCTGTTCGGCCTGCTCGACCAGAACCGCGAAGTGGCCGACGATCCGAAGGCGCAGGCCCTGGTGACCAAGGGCGCCCAGGTCGAGTTCTCGCACGTCGAATTCAGCTACGAGAAGTCGCGCCAGATCCTGTTCGACGTCGATTTCACCATCCCCGCCGGCAGCACGACCGCGGTGGTGGGCCATAGCGGCTCGGGCAAGTCGACCCTGTCACGGCTCTTGTTCCGCTTCTATGATGTCAATGGCGGCGCGATCCGGATCGATGGCCAGGACTTGCGCGACATCACCCAGCAATCGCTGCGCGCCACGATCGGCATCGTGCCGCAGGATACGGTGCTGTTCAACGACACGATCGAATACAACATCGCCTATGGCCGGCCTGGCGCCAGCCGTGAGGACATCGTGGCGGCCGCGCGCGCGGCGTCGATCCACGACTTCGTCGAGAGCCTGCCGGATGGCTACCAGAGCATGGTGGGTGAGCGTGGCCTGAAACTGTCGGGCGGCGAGAAGCAGCGGGTGGCGATCGCACGCGCGATCCTGAAGGATCCGGCGATCCTGATTTTCGACGAGGCCACCTCGGCGCTCGATTCGCACGCGGAGCAGGCGATCCAGGCGCAGCTGAAAGAGATCGCGAAGGACCGCACCACCCTGGTGATCGCGCACCGGCTGTCGACGATCGCGGACGCGCAGCAGATCATCGTGCTCGATCACGGCAAGATCGTCGAGCGTGGCACGCATGGCGCGCTGCTGGCGGCGCAGGGCCTGTATGCGCAGATGTGGGAGCGGCAGCTGGCGCGGCCGGATGACGATGTGGCGTCGCCGCCGTTGGAGTCGAGCGAAGAAGCAAACCGTGCACACATCGCCTGAACGCGTCGGCGGCATGGCCGCCAACTTGTCCAGGCAATGCAGCCTTGAGACTCAAGAAGCGCGGCGCGCCATTCAGGGCTTCTTGTAGACCACGCCGTCCTTCATCACGAACTTGACCTGCTCCAGCACTTTCACATCCTTCAGCGGATCGCCCTCGACCGCGACGATGTCGGCCGCGAAGCCCGGTTCGATGGCGCCCAGGCGCTTCGGCTGGTCGAGCAGGATCGCCGCGTTGACGGTGGCCGAGCGGATCGCATCGATCGGCGTCATGCCCGCTTCGACCATATAGCCGAACTCCCTGGCGTTCTCGCCGTGCGGGAACACGCCGGCATCGGTGCCGAACGCGATCTTCACGCCCGCCTTGTACGCGCGGCCGAAAGTGGCCTGCAATTGCGGCCCGATCGCGGCCGCCTTGGGCCGTACCAGGGCCGAGTAATAATTCGGATCCTTGGCCTTGTCCGCCACATAGCGGCCGGCCGAAATGGTCGGCACGTACCAGCCGCCGCCCTTCTTGAACAGGGCGATGACTTCGTCGTCCATCAGGGTGCCGTGCTCGATCGAGTCGACACCGACGCGCAGCGCGCGCTTCATGCCTTCGGCGCCGTGGGCGTGGGCGGCAACCCGGAAGCCGTAGTCCTTGGCGGTCGTGACGACGGCGCGCAGCTCGTCCTCGGTGTACTGCGAGTTCTGGCCACTGGCGGCCTGGCTCAGCACGCCGCCGGTGGCAGTGACCTTGATCAGGTCGGCGCCATCCTTGTAGCGGGTGCGTACCGCCTGGCGCGCTTCCTCGGGGCTGTTGAGCACACCTTCGACCGGGCCCGGCGTGCCGATCTTCTCACTCAGGAAGTGCGACAGGTTGTTGGTCGGGTCGGCGTGGCCGCCGGTGGTGGCCAGCGATTTACCGGCAGTGAACATGCGCGGGCCCGGCACTTCGCCGGCGGCGATGGCGCGCTTGAGCGAGATATTCAGGTTGTCCGAGGCGCCCAGGTCACGCACCGTGGTGAAGCCGGCCATCAGGGTGCGCTCCGCGTATTTCACCGAGCGATACGCCATGTCTGCCGGGTTGGCGGTCAGGCGGTCGCGGTAGGCGTCGACCACGGGCGTCGTTTCGCTGGTCAGGTGCACGTGCATGTCGATCAGGCCCGGCAGGCAGCTGTGGCGCGACAGGTCGATATTGCCGGCCGCCTGCGTCATCGGACCGACCGACACGATGCTGCCGTTCTCGATCACGATGCTGACACGCTCGCGCCAGGTGCCCTTCTGGACGTCCAGCAGCCGGCCGCAGTCGACCGTCTGGGGGGCGGCATGGGCATTACTCAAGGCCAGCAGCATGCCGGCGGCAACCAGTTGTTTCATCTCTCGCTCCTTGTTGTCATTATAAAAAAAGGCCCTCCATCGCTGGAAGGCCTTGGGTGCTGCGGATTAGCCGTCTTTCACCGTCACTTCAACGGTGCGATGGCCGGTTCCTTGTTGGGTTCTCCAAGATCGCCTTCCCATTTGGCGACGACGGCGGTGGCGATGCCGTTGCCGATCACATTGGTGGCCGAGCGCGCCATGTCCAGGAAGTGGTCGATCGCCAGCAGCAGCAGCAAGCCCGCTTCGGGGATGTCGAACTGGTTCAGGGTGGCGGCGATCACGACCAGCGAGGCGCGCGGCACGCCGGCCATGCCTTTCGAGGTCAGCATCAGCACCAGCATCATGGTGATCTGGGTACCGATCGACAGGTCAATGCCGTAGGCCTGGGCGATGAACACGGCAGCGAAGGTGCAGTACATCATCGAGCCATCGAGGTTGAACGAGTAACCGATCGGCAGCACGAACGAGGCCAGGCGGTTCTTGACGCCGAAGCGCTCCAGGCTTTCCAGGGTTTTCGGGAAGGCCGCTTCAGACGACGCGGTCGAGAAGGCCAGCACGGTCGGGCCGCGCAGTTCGGAAATCAGGCGCAGGATGCGCGGGCCGATGACAGCCATGCCGATGCCGATCAGGACGATCCACAGCAGTGCGATGCCGAAGTAGAACTGGGCCATGAAGATGCCGTAGGTCGACAGCACGCCCAGGCCGCTCTTGGCGATGATGCCGGCCACCGCCGCGAACACCGCGATCGGCGCGAAGTTCATCACGTAGCCGGTCAGCTTGAGCATCACGTGGGCGACGCCGTCGATGGCGTCGATCATCGGCGTGGCACGGGCACCGACAGCAGCGGCGGCGGTACCGAAGAACAGCGAGAACACCACGATCTGCAGGATCTCGTTCTTCGCCATGCCGTCGACGATCGAGGTCGGGATCAGGTGGGTAATAAAGTCTTTCATCGTCAGGCTGCCGGTGGTGATGCCCGACTGCGCATCGACTGGCGGCATCATGCCGGCGGCGAACAGCGCGTCGCCCGGACGGAAGATGTTCACCAGGACCAGGCCCAGCGACAGCGAAATGACCGAGGCAATCATGAACCAGCCCAGCGCCTTGATGCCGATACGGCCGACTTCCTTGGCGTCGCCCATCTTGGCGATGCCGACCACCAGGGTTGCGAACACCAGTGGTGCGATGATCATCTTGATCAGGCGCAGGAACATGGTGGTAATCAGCGACATCGTGTCGGAGAAGCTCGTCGCGCCGGCCGTATCCGTATTGGTATTGACCAGGTAGCCGACCACGATGCCGATCACCAGCGCAATCATGATGAAGGTAGTCAGGCGGTTTCGATTATTCATAAAGCTTCCTGTTTGGACCTGTGCAGGGCCGGCGGCGGCGGATCTCGCTGTCGCTGGAGGTTGTTCGGGCAATGACCGGTTTTCGAGGACCGAAGGCCGGTTGATACTGAAGATTATGGCAAGTTCCGCAGTATCCTAGGCACAGTTAGTGCTGTCAAGCACGCTTACACCGTTGCCGTTACGGCAATCCGACACGCCGTTACGGGCTGTCGAACCCACCCCGCGCGGCGCGGCGCAGGTAAAATACGCCATTCGTTTTCCGAGAGCCGCCATGTCCATCATCGAGACCCCAGACACCATCACCATCACCCGCCCGGACGACTGGCACCTGCACCTGCGCGACGGCGCGGCGATGGCCAGCGTGCTGCCGCACACCGCGCGCCAGTTCGGCCGCGCGATCGTGATGCCGAACCTGAAGCCGCCGGTCACCACCGCGGCCATGGCGCAGGAATACCGCGCCCGCATCCTGGCCGCGCTGCCGGAAGGGATGTCGTTTGAACCGCTGATGACGCTGTACCTGACCAACAACACCGATCCGGACGAGATCCGCCGCGCCCAGGACACCGGTTTCATTCACGCGGTCAAGCTGTACCCGGCCGGCGCCACCACCAATTCGGATGCCGGCGTCACCGACCTCAAGAACTGCTACAAGGTGCTCGAAGTGATGCAGGAAGTCGGCATGCCGCTGCTGGTGCATGGCGAAGTCACCGACAACGAGATCGACCTGTTCGACCGCGAAGCCGTGTTCATCGAACGCGTGATGCGCCCGCTGCGTAAAGACATGCCGGCCCTGAACGTGGTGTTCGAGCACATCACCACCAAGGATGCGGCCCAGTACGTGGCCGAAGCCGAAGGCCCGATCGCGGCCACCATCACCGCTCACCACCTGCTGTACAACCGCAACGAGATCTTCCGCGGCGGTATTCGTCCACACTTCTACTGCCTGCCGGTGCTCAAGCGCGAGGAACACCGCCTGGCACTGGTCACCGCCGCCACCAGCGGCGACGAGCGCTTCTTCCTCGGCACCGACTCGGCCCCGCACGCGGTGCACACCAAGTACGCCGCCTGCGGCTGCGCCGGCTGCTACACCGCGCTGCACGCAATGGAGATGTATACCGAAGCCTTCGCCCAGGCCGGCGCGCTCGACAAACTCGAAGCCTTCGCCAGCTTCAACGGCCCTGCCTTCTACAACCTGCCGCGCAACGAGGGCACGATTACCCTCAAGCGCGAGTCGTGGACCCTGCCCGAATCCGTGCCGATGGGCGAACACCAGCTGGTGCCGCTGAACGCAGGCGAGAGCATCAACTGGAAGATGCTGTAAACAGCGTGCTGCCAGCGATCGACTGGACCCAGCCGTGGTACGACACGGTGCGGCCAAGCTTCGAACGCGCCGCGCCGCCGCCTGATGGCTTCATCGATGCCTTCAACCTGGCGGCGCGCGAGCTCGACCTGCGTAATGGCGCCGGCCTGCCGCTTCGCTTCGTGCCGCAAGAAGCGCTGCCCGAAGGGACGGCCTACGAAGAATTCATCGGCGCCACCGGCCAGGTGCCGACCCGCGACAACCTGCACGATTTCTTCAATGCGCTGGTGTGGCAGACCTTCCCGGGTATCAAGCGCGCGCTCAATACCTTGCAGGCGGCCCAGATCGCGCAGGCCGGCGTCGGCAAATCGCGTGGACCGGCTCGCGACGCCGCCACCATCTTCGACGAGAACGCGGCGCTGCTGGTAGTGCGCGACAATCAGGAGGGGCGGGCGCTGGTGGATGACTTGCGTGCGCACCGCTGGCTCGCCGCCCTGTACGATCAACGCGGCCTGTTCGGCAAGGATGTCGAGGTCTGGCTGTTCGGCCACGCGCTGATGGAAAAGCTGGTGGCGCCGCGCAAGGCGATCACTGCGCATACGCGGGTGGTATTCGCCGGCGACGACTATTTTACGCTGGCGCCCGATGCGCGCCGGGCATGGCTCGACCGCGAGATGGCGGCCAGCCTGGCGCGCGAGGATTTGACGCCGGCCGGCTTCACGCCCTTGCAGGTGCTGGGCATTCCAGGCTGGTGGCCTGGGCAAGACCCTGATTTTTATCTGGATACGACGGTGTTTCGTCCGAAGCGGACGGTTTGATATGGGAGCAGCCGATGGCTGAAGCGGTACGCTGGGGAATTCTCGGCACGGGCAAGATTTCCCGTGCCTTTGCCAATGCGCTCAAGGACGTGCCGGGCGCCATGCTGGCTGCCGTGGCGTCGCGCAGCCACGACAAGGCCGCGGCCTTCGCCCAGGAATTTGGCGCCCCGGCCAGCTATGGCTCGTACGAGGCGCTGGCCCAGGCCGAGGGCATCGACCTGATGTATATCGGCACGCCGCATCCCGAGCACGCCGGCAATGCCCTGATGGCGCTGCGCGCCGGGAAGGGCGTGCTGTGCGAGAAGCCGTTCACGATGAACCTGCGCGAGGCCGAGCAGGTGGTGACGCTGGCGCGCTCGAAGCGCCTGTTCCTGATGGAGGCGATGTGGACGCGCTACCTGCCGGCCTACCTGGAAGTGAAACGCATCATCGCCTCGGGCGAGATCGGCACCCCGCGCCAGATCGTGGCCGACTTCGGTTTCGCGGCCAGCTTCGGTCCCGAGCACCGCGCGTTCAACCCCGAACTGGGTGGCGGCGCGCTGCTCGACCTTGGCATCTATCCGCTGTCGGTCGCGGCCGGCCTGCTGGGGCCCGTGCTCGACGTGCGCGCACAAGCCGAGATGGGCCCGACCGGCGTCGACGTGCAGACCGGCTTCACGCTCAAGCACGAAGGCGGCGGCATGTCGGTCTGCAGCTGCTCCTTCCTGGCGCGTTCTCCGGCCGAGTTGACCGTCTCGGGCGAGCGCGGCCAGGTGCGGATGAACACCATGTTCCACCGCGCGACCTCGGTCACCGTCAAGTTGGAGGACGGCAGCGAGCGCACGATCGACACGCCGTATCTGGGCAACGGCTATGTGCACGAGGCGATCGAGGCCCAGCGCTGCTGGCAGCAAGGGCTGCTCGAAAGCCCGTCGATGACGCAGGGTGAAACGCTGGCGCTGATGGGCGTGATGGACGAGATCCGGCGCCAGATCGGCCTGCGCTACGCCGCCGACCGCGCCTGAGGCAAACGTCATGAAGCTCGGGAACGTCACACCCATCCTGCGCATTTTTGATCAAGCCAAGGCGCGCGAGTTCTATGTCGACTATCTAGGCTTCAGGGTCGACTGGGATCACCGCTTCGGGCCCGGCATGCCGCTGTACCTGCAAGTGTCGCGAGGCGGTTGCGTGCTGCACCTGAGCGAACACCATGGTGACTGCTGCCCCGGCGCAGCGCTGCGGATCGAAGTCGACGATATCGATGACCTGCATGCGGAGCTGGCCGCCAAACAGTACGGCTACGCGCGACCCGGGATCGAGGACACGCCGTGGGAGACGCGCGAGGTGAGCGTCAAGGACCCATTCGGGAACCGGCTGACGTTCAGCAGCTAGGCTGCTGGGTCATTTCACGGCGGTAGCCGCATCCAGCCGCCTGAACAGATCGCGATTCAGTTCCCGCGCGTGCTTCTCCATATGGGTGCGCGCATGGCCTATCTCCTTCAGTTCGCGCTGCGCCACCGCTTCCTGACCGTTGGCGAGTGCCCACAGCGCCAGTTCGACACGCGCCTCGATGCTGCCGAAGCGCTCGACCACGGCTTCGAACTCGGCTCCCGCTTCGTCTTGCTGGCCATTGGCGGCATACGCCCGGCCCAATTCGAGCCCGACTTCGTCGGCGCGAAAATCAGGATGCTTCGATCGCAGCGGCGCCAGCAGCGCAAGCGCCGCTGCCGGCTGGCCATGCGCCGCGTGGGCCCGTGCTGCGCCCAGGATCACCTCGGGATCGCCTGCAAACGGGCCGTTCAGGCAGGCGTCGTAGTGCTGCACCGCTTCCTCGGATTCGCCGGCTTCGAGCAGGGCGGCGGCCAGGCGCATCTGGTTGTGGGCGGTTGGCGTCAGGTCGAACACGCGCCGGGCTTCGCGCACATCGCGGCCCGGGTCGAGACTTTTCTGGATCGCGCGCCCGGCCGTGCGTCCGTGACGCTCAAGGCGCGAGGCTGGCAAGTATTCGACGATGAAGTAGGCCAGGCTACCGAGCAGCGGGAATGCGAACAGGATCAGCAGCCAGTACATCTGGCGGCGGTTGCGCAGGGCGTGGATCGCGAAGAACAGCGCGATCAGAACGTGCAGTCCGAGTCCGAGGAAGGGCATTGTCGGTTCCGTGTCAGGTCATGAACGAAGCGCGCGACGCACCGGGCCGGATATCGCGCTGCAGCAACGATAGCCGGAATCAGGGGCGCAATGTCTAACCGATTGTCACGACATGCCGCACATCGAGGGCGCGGATACGCGGCTCGACGTAGTAACCGCCCGCCTCGACATACGTCAGGCAGTAACGCCGGCACACCGTGCACTGCTGCACCGCGCAGCGGTTGTACGGGAAATACTGGATGGCGATCGGCGCATCGGGCGACCAGTAATTGGTCCCGTGCGGATGGTATTCAGCAAAGGTCGGCTCATCGTAAGGGTCGCCGGCCAGCGTGCCGGCCGGGCGCATCTGCGCCTGCGGGAACGACACCGGCGTGCGCGTCCACCCGAGGTAGCTCGCGATCTCGCAGCTGCAGTCGTCCGTTACCTGGCTTGAAGCCTGGGCCAGGGCAGTCAATCCATCGATATCCAGCGCTTGTTCCGCCATCATTGCCTCTCCATCAAACCTTCAGGAATTCTTCGCGCCCACCCAGCCAGCGCGCCAGGTGCGCATCGACCACCGCCATCTTCTCGGGCTTCTCGCCCTCGAGCAGATAGTGCGCTACATCGCGTGCCCGGTCCACCAGCCATTGGTCGAGCTCCAGGTCGGCAAAGCGCAGCATCGCCTGTCCCGACTGGCGCGCACCCAAGAACTCGCCGGGTCCCCGGATCTCCAGGTCGCGCCGCGCGATCTCGAAGCCGTCGGTGGTCTCGCGCATCGTCATCAGGCGCTGCTTGGCCACCTGGCCCAGCGGCGACTGGTATAGCAGCAGGCACACCGAGGCCGCCGATCCCCGCCCCACGCGCCCGCGCAGCTGGTGCAGCTGCGACAGGCCGAAGCGCTCCGCATGCTCGATCACCATCAGCGAGGCATTCGGCACGTCGACCCCGACCTCGATCACCGTGGTCGCCACCAGCACGTGCACCTGGCCGGCCGTGAAAGCGTCCATCACTTCCTGTTTTTCAAGCGGCTTCATGCGGCCATGCACCAGCCCCACCTGCAGGTCGGGAAGCGATTCGGCCAGCGTCTCGTAGGTTTCGGTCGCGGTCTGCAACTGCAGCGCCTCGGATTCCTCGATCAAGGGGCAGACCCAGTACACCTGGCGGCCTTCGAGCGCCGCAGCGTACACCCGCTCGATCACCTCGTCGCGCCGCATCTGGTCGATCGCGCGCGTGACGATCGGGCTGCGTCCCGGCGGCAGTTCGTCGATCACCGACACCTCGAGGTCGGCGTAGTACGTCATCGCCAGCGTGCGCGGGATCGGCGTGGCCGACATCATCAACTGGTGGGGCACCAGGCCGTCGCTGCCCTTGTTGCGCAAGGTGAGGCGCTGGCCGACGCCGAAGCGGTGCTGCTCGTCGACGATTACCAGGCCCAGTTTCGCGAATTGCACCGAGTCCTGGATCAGCGCGTGGGTACCGATTACCAGGTTTGCTTCGCCCGACTCGATCAACTCGTTCGACGCGGCTTTCTCTTTTTTCTTGAGGCTGCCGGTGAGCCAGGCGACTTTCACGCCGAGCGGTTCCATCCAGGCCGCGATCTTGCGGAAATGCTGCTCGGCCAGGATCTCGGTCGGCGCCATCAGCGCCGCCTGGTAGCCGCTGTCGATCGCCTGCGCCGCGGCCAGTGCCGACACTACGGTCTTGCCGCTGCCGACGTCGCCCTGCAGCAGGCGCTGCATCGGATAGCCTTCGCGCAGGTCGGCGCGGATTTCCTCGACCACGCGGCCCTGGGCGCCCGTCAACTTGAACGGCAGCGCCGCCAGGAAGGAGGTCGACAGGGCGCCCACTGCACCAAGATGCGGCGCCCCTTTTTCACGCCGTGCACGCTGCGCGCGTTTCAGCGACAGCTGCTGCGCCAGCAGCTCGTCGAACTTCATGCGCTCCCATGCCGGATGCGACTTTTCACTCAACGCGTACTCGTCAACGTCGGCCGGCGGATAGTGCAGCAGCTTGACTGCCGGCTCGAAGTCGATCAAGCCCATCTTGGCGCGTATGCCGGCAGGGACTGTATCGGTCCAGTCGATCCGCTTCATCGCATCGGCGATCGCGCGCCGCAGCACCGTCTGCGACAGGCCTTCGCCGGCCGGGTACACGGGAGTCAACGAGGCCGGCAGTGGCGCGCCTTCGTTGACGACTTTATAGGCCGGATGCACCATCTCGGCTCCAAAGAAGCCATGCTTGAGTTCACCGCGCGCGCGAATCCGCACGCCTTCGGCCATCTGCTTGACCTGGCTGCCATAGAAATTCATGAAACGCAGCAGCAAATCTCCCGATTCGTCGGCAATCGTCACCAAGAGCTGGCGCCGCGGCTTGAACGAGATTTCATTCTTGGTCACCACGCCTTCGACCTGCGATACGTGGCCGCCGCGCATACAGGCTTCGCGGATCGAGACGATCTGGGTTTCGTCCTCATAGCGCATCGGCAGGTGCAATACGAGGTCCATATCGCTGCGCAAACCAAGGCGGGCGAGCTTGCTTTCGAGGGTTTTTGGGGCGGATGTTGGTTTGGAGGCGGGCATATCGCGGCAAAATGGCGCTTGCTGGCGTAAAATAGAAGGTTCGCCTTCTGCGCTGAAGCCCGTATTGTAAAGCTGGCAGCGCTCATTTGCCCACCAATTGAAAATCATGTACTCGCTTTCCGATTTCGACTTCGCCTTGCCTCCCGAGCGCATTGCGCAATTGCCGCTGCCAGATCGCAGCGCTTCGCGCCTGCTCCAGCTCGACGGCGACCAGATTACCGACCGTCACTTTGCCGACATCGTCGACCAGCTCCAGCCGGGCGACCTGCTGGTGATGAACAATACCCGCGTGCTCAAGGCGCGCTTCTTTGGCGTCAAGGAAACCGGCGGCCAGGTCGAGGTGCTGGTCGAGCGTGTGCTCGACAACCGCACCGTGCTGGCGCAAGTGCGCGCTTCCAAGTCGCCCAAGCCCGGCAACCGCATCCGCCTGGCCGATGCCTTCGACGTAACCACCGGCGAACGCGCCGGCGAATTCTTCACCCTGCATTTCGAGGGCGATGTGTTCGAACTGATCGAAGCCCACGGCCGCCTGCCGCTGCCGCCGTATATCGAGCACACTGCCGACGAATTCGACGAACAGCGCTACCAGACCGTGTATTCGAAAGAGCCGGGCGCGGTTGCCGCGCCGACCGCCGGCCTTCACTTCGACCAGCCTTTGCTCGACAAGTTGGCAGAAAAAGGCGTCAAGTTCGCCTACGTCACGCTGCACGTGGGCGCCGGCACCTTCCAGCCGGTGCGGGTCGAGGACTTGAGCGAGCACAAGATGCACACCGAGTGGTACACGATCGCGCAAGAGACGGTGGACGCGGTGCGCGCCGCAAAAGCCGCTGGCCGCCACGTGATCGCCGTCGGCACCACCAGCCTGCGCGCGCTGGAATCGGCCTCGCAGAGCGGCGAACTGCAAGCCGGCAGCGCCGATACCGCGCTGTTCATCACGCCCGGCTACACCTTCAAGACCGTCTCGCGCCTGGTCACCAATTTCCACCTGCCCAAGTCGACGCTGCTGATGCTGGTGTCGGCCTTCGCCGGCTTTGAACCGATCCGCAAGGCCTATGCCCACGCGATCGCCAATGAATACCGCTTCTTCAGCTACGGCGACGCCATGCTGCTGACGACTACCTCACGTTAAAGAATACGATGCTCGAATTTACCTTGCTCAAGAAAGACACCAGCGGCCTGTCGCACGCCCGCCGCGGCCGCCTGAAACTGAACCACGGCACCATCGAAACCCCGATCTTCATGCCGGTCGGCACCTATGGTTCGGTCAAGGCGATGGACCCGGTCGAACTGAAAGAAGTTGGCTCGCAAATCATCCTCGGCAACACCTTCCACCTGTGGCTGCGCCCCGGCGTGGATGTGATGAACAAGTTCGGCGGCCTGCACGGCTTCATGGGTTGGGACAAGCCGATCCTGACCGACTCGGGCGGCTTCCAGGTGTTTTCGCTGGGCGCGATGCGCAAGATCACGGAAGAGGGCGTCAAATTCTCGTCGCCGATCGACGGCTCGAAACTGTTCCTGTCGCCTGAAATCTCGATGCAGATCCAGCGTTCGCTGAACTCGGACATCGTGATGCAGTTCGACGAATGCACGCCGTATGAGATCGACGGCCGCCCGGCCAGCGCCGAAGAAGCGGCCAAGTCGATGCGCATGTCGCTGCGCTGGGCCCAGCGCTCGATGAACGAGTTCACCGGCGGCGAAAACCCGAACGCGCTGTTTGGTATCGTCCAGGGCGGCATGTACGAACACCTGCGCGACGAATCGCTGGCCGGCCTGGAAGACATCAACTTCCCGGGCCTGGCCATCGGCGGCCTGTCGGTCGGCGAGCCGAAAGAAGACATGAAGCGCATCCTGGCCCACGTCGGCCCGCGCCTGCCCGAGAACAAGCCGCATTACCTGATGGGCGTCGGCACCCCGGAAGACCTGGTCGACGGCGTGGCGAATGGCGTCGACATGTTTGACTGCGTCATGCCGACCCGTAACGCCCGCAATGGCTGGCTGTTCACCCGCTTTGGCGACGTCAAGATCAAGAATGCGCGCTACAAGGATGACCAGGCGCCATTGGACGAAAGCTGCGACTGCTACTGCTGCAAGAATTTCTCGCGCGCCTACCTGCACCACCTGCACCGCTCGAACGAGATCCTGGGCGCCCGCCTGAACACGATCCACAACCTGCATTACTACCTGAAACTGATGCAGGAAATGCGTGACGCCATCGACGCCGACCGTTTCAACGAGTTCCGCATCGAGTTCAATGCCGGCCGTGCACGCGGCGTGTAAGCACTTGCTTACCTGCTTAGCTGGGCGCCATCGTATTGACGTTGGCGTTCAGTGCTAAATTTACAACTGGCTCTTGCAATACTGAAAAGCAAGATTACCTATTGCCAGATTTGGTTTTCGGTGTCTAGCCGATGCTAGAATACACCGCTTCATTTTTTTAACTTCACCATCGGAGTTCTTGTGTTCATTTCCAACGCTTACGCGCAAACCGCCGCCGCTGACCCAGGCATCATGGGCAGCCTGACGACCTTCCTGCCGCTGATCCTGATGTTCGTGGTCATGTATTTCCTGATGATCCGTCCACAGCAAAAGCGCCAGAAAGAGTTGAAAGCGATGATGGACGCACTGGCCAAGGGCGACGAAGTCGTCACCGCCGGCGGCATCGTGGGCCGTGTCTCGAAAGTGACCGATTCCTACATCACCCTGGAAATCGCGACCGGCACCGAAATTACCGTGCAAAAAGCGTCGGTGACCACCCTGCTGCCGAAGGGCACCCTGAAAGCCCTGTAAGAGCAAGCTCCGTGCGGCCCCTGCCGGGCCGCACTGCCCAACCTGAACGCCGGAACACTATGAATCGCTATCCCGTCTGGAAATACCTAATGATCGTCATCGCGCTGCTGCTCGGCGCGTTGTACACGGCGCCCAACTACTTCGGCGAAACGCCGGCGTTGCAGGTGACATCGGGCCGTTCGACCCTGAACATCACGGGCGCCTCCACCACCCTGGTCGAGGATGCACTCAAGCGTGCCGGCGTTCCGAGCACCGGCATCAGCCTCGAAGGCGAAGGCCACAACACCTCGGTGCGCGCCCGCTTCGCCGGTACCGAAGACCAGTTCAAGGCCAAGCTGGCCCTTGAAAAAGAACTGAACCGCGATCCGACCAATCCCGACTACATCGTCACCGTCAACCTGGTCAAGAACACGCCGGCCTGGATGACCAAGATCGGCGCCGGCCCGATGAGCCTGGGCCTCGACTTGCGTGGCGGCGTGCACTTCCTGCTGCAGGTCGACACCAAGGCGGTGGTCGACAATAAAGTGAAGGCGCTGCAAGCGAGCGTACGCAGCAACCTGCGCGACAAGAACGTGCGCCACGCCGGCATCGAGCGCGTGGGCGACACCATCGAAGTGCGCTTCCGCGACGCCGCGACCCGCAGCGCTGCCCGTACTGTGCTCAGCGCCCAGTCGAACGAGATCAATTTCGCCGACGCCGCCGACGGCGCCGACCAGAAGCTGGTGGTCACCCTGAAGCCGGACGCGATCAAGAACTCGATCGAAGCCGGCGTCAAGCAGAACATCGTGACCCTGTCCAAGCGTATCAACGAGCTGGGCACTACCGAGCCGATCATCCAGCAGCAGGGCGCCGACCGCATCGTGGTCCAGCTGCCGGGCGTGCAGGACGTGGCGCGCGCCAAGGACATCATCGGCCGCACCGCGACCCTCGAGCTGCGCATGGTCGACTCGACCGTGACCCCGGGCACCGAGCTGTCGGCCGCGATCCCGATCAATTCCGAACTGTTCACCGAAGGCCGCGGCGCCCCGGTGGTGCTGTCGCGCGACATCATCCTGACCGGCGAATACATCGCCAGCGCCACCGCCAGCTTCGACCAGAACCAGCAGCCGGCCGTTTCGCTCGACCTGAACGGCGACGGCGGCCGCCGCATCCGCCAGGCTACCCGCGACAACGTCGGCAAGCGCATGGCGATCCTGCTGAAAGAAAAAGGCGTGTACAACGTGCTGTCGGCGCCGACCATCCAGAGCGAACTCGGTTCGACCTTCCAGATCACCAATATGGGCACCTCGCAGGACGCCAACGAACTGGCCCTGCTGCTGCGCTCGGGCGCGCTGTCGGCGCCGATGGAATTCGTCGAAGAGCGCGTGATCGGCCCGCAGCTGGGCGCCGAGAACATCGAGCGCGGCCTGCACTCGACCATCTGGGGCTTCGTGGCGATCGCGGTGTTCATGGTCATCTACTATCACCTGTTCGGCGTGTTCTCGGCGCTGGCACTGGCGGCCAACGTGCTGTTCCTGCTGGCCCTGCTGTCGATCCTGGGCATCACCCTGACCTTGCCGGGCATCGCGGCTATCGCGCTGGCGCTGGGCGTCGCGATCGACTCCAACGTGCTGGTCAACGAGCGCATTCGCGAAGAACTGCGCGCCGGCGCCCCGCCGCAGGCGGCGATTGCCGCCGGTTCCAAGCACGCCTGGGACACCATCGTCGACTCCAACGTGACCACCCTGATCGTCGGCCTGGCGCTGTTGATCTTTGGTTCCGGTCCGGTGCGCGGCTTTGCCGTGGTGCACTGCCTGGGCATCCTGACCTCGATGTTCTCGGCCGTCGTCGTGGCGCGCGGTTTCGCCAACCTGTGGTATGGCCGCAAGAAGAAGCTGACCAAGATTTCGATCGGCACGGTCTGGCAGCCTGGCATGACGCCTAACAAGAAGTAAGCACTCGGGACAAGAAGATGGAATTTTTCAAGATCAAACGGGATATCCCGTTCATGCGCCACGCCTTGATCCTCAATGCGGTCTCGGTGCTGACCTTCGTTGCGGCGGTGTTCTTCCTGGTTACCAAGAACCTGAACTTCTCGGTGGAGTTCACCGGCGGCACCGTGATGGAGCTGCACTACCCGCAGGCGGCGGACCAGGAAAAGATCCGCACCGCCCTGCGCGGCATGGGTTACTCGCACCCTGAGGTGGCCAGCTTCGGCACCGCCCAGGACATCATGCTGCGCCTGCCGATCATGGAAGGCAAGGACGCGGCCGGCGCCTCGATCGCCGTGTTCAATGCGATCTGCGGCGCCGAGCAGGGCACGCCCAAGCAGACCCAGACCACCAGCGCCAAGGGCGAAGTGCTCAACCGCACCAGCTGCGTGGCGGCCGGTGGCCAGGAACTGGTCGCCCTGCAGCAGGTGCAGTTCGTCGGCCCATCGGTCGGCGAAGAGCTGGCGCAGAATGGCCTCAACGCGCTGATCATGGTGATCGTCGGCATCATGATCTACCTGGCGATCCGCTTCGAATGGAAATTCGCGGTCGCCGCCGTCGTCGCCAACCTGCACGACGTGGTCATCATCCTGGGCTTCTTCGCCTTCTTCCAGTGGGAATTCTCGCTGACGGTGCTGGCTGCGACCCTGGCGGTGCTGGGCTACTCGGTCAACGAATCGGTCGTCATCTTCGACCGGATTCGCGAAATGTTCCGCAAGCAGCGCAAGATGTCGACAAGCGAAGTGATCGACCATGCGATCACCAGCACCATCTCGCGCACCATCATTACCCACGGCTCGACCCTGATGATGGTGCTGTCGATGCTGTTCTTCGGCGGCTATGCACTGCACTACTTCGCGATCGCGCTGGCCATCGGCATCTGCTTCGGCATCTATTCGTCGGTGTTCGTGGCGGCGGCGGTGGCCATGTGGCTGGGCGTCAAGCGCGAAGACCTGATCAAGCCGATCAAGGAGAAGGACGAGACCGACGGCGCGGTGGTGTAATTATCCGCGCTGCATGAAAATGCCGCCCCGGCCTGGCCGCGGCGGCATTTTTTTTGATATGAACCGCTTGTGACGCTTGTTTCGCAATACTGTGTGTGGCAGCGCACGGAGCCGCGCAGTTGGCGCTCCTATAGTGAAACTGTCTCTTTCAGGACATCCCTAGTTTTGGACTTCACCCGCTTCCGCAACGTAGCGGGTTTTTTTTGTTCGCGCTTTCTGCCAACCCGGCCATTACAACGCCAGCTGCAAGCCTTCGTCGCCATCCTGCTGCGCGGCCGGCACGGCGCAGCAGACCAGTACTTCGTCGTCTGCCACGCTCGCGCTCGGCTCCTTGATGTAGGTGACCGTCCCCTTGATCAGTTTTGTGCGGCAAGTGCCGCAGGTGCCTTCGCGGCAGCTGAATTCGGGGTCCAGGCCGCGCGCCTCGGCCAGGTCGAGCAGGGTGCCGCTGCCGGGCGTCCAGCGCGCTTCCTTGAGTGAGTTCATGAACATCACCGGCACCGTCTCGGTGGCCGGCGGCAGCCGTACCGGGCCCAACGCTGCGCTAGTGCAGTCTGGCACGCGCGCCAGGGACGCCGGGCCGAAGGCTTCGGCGTGGATGCGCTTGTCGGCGATGTTCATCTCGCGCAGCCCATCGTAGATCGCCTGCGTGAACGGCGGCGGGCCGCACAGGAAGAATTCGTAGTCGTCAAAGCCCAGGTAGCGGCCGAGCAGCGCCATGTCGACGCGGCCGGCGGCCTCGTAGTCCGGTCCTTCGCCAGCGTCGCCCGGCTCGCTGAGCACGCGCACCAGCCTGACGGCGCCCTTGGCGGCGGCGACCAGCTCGGCCAGTTCGCGGTCGAAGGCGCGCTCGCCCCTGGTGCGGGCGGCGTAGAACATCGTGGTGGGACGGATCTTTTGCTTGCGCAGTCCTTCGTAGACGATGTGGCGCAGCATCGCCAGCATCGGCGTGATGCCGACCCCGCCGGCCAGCAGCACCACCGGACGGTTCACGTCCATGTCGATGGTGAAGTCGCCGGCCGGCGCGCGGGTCTCGAGCAGGTCGCCTTCGCGCAGCTGCTCATGCAGGTAGTGCGACACCAGGCCTTCGCGCTTGACGCTGATCCGGTAGCCGCCATCCGACGGCGCATGCGACAGGGTATAGGTGCGGATCAGCGGCTTGTCGCTGCCAGGCAGCGTGACCCGGATCGGCAGGTGCTGGCCGGCCAGGTGCGGCAGCAGGCCGGCGCCGTCGGCGGGCTCGAGGTAGAACGAGCGGATCGATTCGCTTTCCTGGACGATGCGGGCCACTTTCAGGCCGCGCCAGCGGGTCCCGAATTCGGCGGCGCGCAAGCGTTCGGCGGCCTGGCGCCAGTCGCCCGTCATCAGCGAATTGTCGGACCAGCCACCGTCCTGGAAAGTCCAGCGCAGGGCCAGGCCGGCAGGGCGACGCACGATGCGGCGCGGCTTGAAGGTCCACAGCCGTTCGGCGCCCTGGAAGGCGGCGATCTCGGGCGAGTCGAACACGACTGCGGCATCGCCGCTCAGCTGCAGCATGTCGCCGCTGGCATAGTCGACGAACAGCAGGCCGGCCTTGCCATTGAGGACGATATTGCCGAGCGTGTTGAAGAACAGGTTGCCGTCGAAGTCAGGGATTGTGAGCGTGCCGTCGTCGCCGACGCGGACGAAACCGGCCTTGCCGCCGCGGTGCGAGACATCGACCTGGCGCCGATCTTCGCGGTCGGCATACGAGGCGACGAAGAAGGCATCGGCGCCGGCGATCAATGCGCGCGCCGCCGGATCGAGCGCGGCCAGGTGCTCGGCCTCGCCGCTGAACGGGGCGACCGGATCGCGCTCGAAGCCGAACTCGCGCAACTGGATATAGCGCGGGCAGTTGCCGAAGCTCTGGTCGACGTCGACCCGCAAGCCGCCATCGGTATGCGCCAGGAAGCCGTTCATGCGGTTGCGACGCCGGGTGTGCATTTCCATGCCCAGGAGGCCGACCGGCGCGCCGTCGTGCATGCCGGCGGCGGCCGGGTCAAGTGGGTGCGGACGGGCGGCCAGTTCGAGCGCGGTGCGTGTCGGTGACGACATGAATCCCGGCCGGCCCTCAAGAAAAGTAGCCCATGGATCGCCCGCCGTATCGACGCTGCCCAGCACGATGAAGGGCAGCTGGGAATAAAAGGCGCGATGCTGGTCGGGCATGAAGTCGCGCACCACGCGGCGGCCGACGATGTCCATGCGCTCAGCCACGCCCAGCTTGGCCTGGATGAATTTCTCGCCTTCGTGCCAGGTGGGCAGCTTGTCCAGTTGTTCGACCATCTTCGTCTCCTGTCGGGTGGGTTCGGGCGCGGGCAGTGCTTATGCCGCAGCGGCCAGCCCGACCGGGGTCTGGACGAAGGGCACGAAGCCGGGCAAGGCCTCGATGCGGCGCAGGAAGCGCCCGACAGCCGGGTAGCCGGACAGGTCGACATTGCCTTCCGGCGCGCGCGCCAGGTAGCTGTACAGCGCCACATCCGCAACCGTCGGACGCTCGGCGGCCAGCCAGTCGCGACCCGCCAGGTGGCTTTCCAGCCGTGCCAGCAAGGCGTGGGCCCGGGTGATGACTTCGTCGGCGTTGTAGTTGGCGCCGAACACCGTGATCAGGCGCGCGGCGGCGGGGCCGTAGGCCACTTCACCGGCGGCCACCGACAGCCAGCGCTGGACGGCCGCGGCGCCTGCCGGGTCGGTGGGCAGCCAGTCGTCGCGGCCGGCTTTGCTGGCCAGGTAGACCAGGATAGCGTTCGAATCGGCGATGACTGCGCCATCGTCTTCCAGCACCGGCACCTGGCCGAACGGGTTCAGGGCGAGGAACTCCGGTTTCTTGTGGGCGCCTGCCTTGAGGTCGACCTCGACCAGCTGGTGCGGGACGCCAAGCAGGGAAGCGAACAGGACAACGCGGTGGGAGTGGCCGGACAGCGGGTGGTGGTAGATGTTCATGGTCTCGATCCTGGGTTGGCGGGCCGCGTCGATCGCAACCCATGCAAGCCAGTGTGGGACCAAAGTCTTTTGTTAGGAATGACTCTATTGGCACATCTTTATTTCGCCAGGCGAAATAATCGTCAACGCCACAATGTTAAAAAAATGTTCACGAATGTGAATCAGCGCACCGAGTGTTCGTCATGCCGACAGTAAGATGAACTCGTCTCTTTCAGGACATCCCTAGTTTTGGACTTCACCCGCCCCGGCAACGGAGCGGGTTTTTTTTGGGCGCTGTCCGCGTTAGCTGTTGATGACGCCGAATGCGATGCGCAGCAATTGCTCGACAGAAGTGACTCGACCGCCATCGAGCGCCCATTGCCATCCCAGGTAGTTAGGCAGGTAGCGCGATGCGACGCCATGGAAACGTGCCAACCATTGCTTGAAGCGCCGGTGGTAGGCGTTGACATTCTGTACATGGATGGCGCCGGCGGCACTGGCGCGGACCCGTTCACCGCTGCTGAGATTGACGGCCTCGTGAGCGATGCCGTGGGCCCGGGCGAAGGCGGGATAGGCCGCGTTGGCATCGCTGACCAGCAGCGCTTGCGGATCGAGTTTTGGCAGCAGATGCTTCGTCAGTTGGGCCGCCTTCAGGGCGCCGCGGCCAACGACGGCATCGATAGTCTGGCCGTTGCGGTCGCGCGCCACCAGGATGCAATCGAGATGGCGGGAAATGCCGCGCAAGCTAGCCCTGCCGCCCCGCTTGCGCGGCTTGCGATCGAGCTTGCGCGAGCCCTTCTGCGATTCGAGCAGGAACATTTCGTCGGCTTCCATGATGCCTGTCAGGCGCTCGGGCCGGTCATGCTTGACCCGGTCGAGAAACCGGTGGCGCCAGCGAAACGCGGTATTGCGGTGCACGCCAATTCGCTTGGCGGCTGAGCGAACCGCACGCGAATCGAGCAGCGCGTCCAGGTACTCGAGCCATTTGCCTTTGTGCCTGAGCCGTGCCAGCGGCGTGCCGGTCAGGTCGTTGAAGGTGCGGCCGCACTGGCAGCAGCGAAAACGCTGCAGGTCGTTGGCCTGGCCGTGCCGGTGACAGCGCACGCAGCTGCAATCGGGACAGCAGCGAGCGCCTGAGCGAATCTGGTCGATGAGGATAACCACCCTGTCGAGCCCAGCTGCCGGATGCAGGGCGTCAAGCAGCTGTTGTCGTTGCGACTGGTTGAGCAACTGTAATTGGGCGAGCAGCGTTGCAAACCTGGGCGCTTTCATGATGCGCTCCTGTCGATATCGATAGGAGTTGGACCATCGATCAGCTCAGCAGTTCAATGCTCATCCACAGCTAACGGGCACAGCGCCTTAATCTATAGCTGCCAGGGATGGTCGATCTTGCCGTCGATCGCCGCGTCGAGGTAGGTCGCGGCACTGATCAGTGCCAGGTGGGTAAAAGCCTGCGGAAAATTACCGAGCAGCTCGGCCTTGCAGGTGAATTCTTCGGCGTAGAGGTGGACGTGGTTGCCGTAGGCGAGGAGTTTCTCCATATTATTGCGCGCCTGGCCGATACGGCCGGCCCGCGCCAGGCATTCCACGTACCAGAAGGAACACGCCGCGAATGCGCCTTCCCGGCCTGTGAGGCCATCGTCGCGGTCGTAGCGCAGCACCAGCGCATCGTCGCCGAGCTGCTCGCCGATCGCGTCCAGGGTCGCCAGCCACTGGGGATCGGTCGAACCGATGAAGCGTACCAGCGGCATCATCAGCAACGCGCCGTCCAGGTCGCCCGAACCCTTGCTGCGCACGAAGTGGCCCAGCTCTTCGTTCCAGAAAGTGTCCCAAATATAGCGCGAGATATCGTTGCGGATCGCGATCCAGCGCTCGAACGGCGCCCTGAGCGAGCGCTTGCTGGCCAGGCGCACCGCGCGGTCGACCGCCACCCAGCACATGAGCTGGGAGTGCAGGTGTTCGCGTGGCTTTTCGCGGCCTTCCCAGATGCCCGCGTCCGGACGCTGCCAGTTGTCGCACACATAGTTGACCACTTCGCACACGCCGACCCAGTCGGCATGCGAGATCGCTTCGCCATACTTGTTGCTCAGGTAGATCGCATCAAGCAGGGCGCCGAAGATATCCAGCTGGAGCTGGGTCGCAGCGGCATTGCCGATGCGGACCGGGCGCGAACCGGCGTAGCCGGCCAGGTGATCGAGTTCGATCTCCTCGCCGATCTGGCTGCCGTCGAGCGCGTACATGATGCGCAGGTGGCTCTCGGTCGAATCGTGTTTTGGCCGCTCCGCCGCCCAGCGCGTGAAGGCTTTCGCTTCGTCGGTGTAGCCAAGCCGTATCAGGGCGTACACGGTGAACGAGGCGTCGCGGATCCAGGTGGCGCGGTAATCCCAGTTGCGTTCACCGCCGAGCACCTCGGGCAGGCCGAAGGTGGCCGCTGCGACGATCGAGCCGTGGCGGCACGAGGTCATCAGCTTGAGCACCAGCGCCGAGCGGTTGACCGCCTCGCGCCAGCGCCCCTTGTAGGTCGAGCGCGCGGTCCAGGCCTGCCAGCGCTTGACGACTTCTTCCAGCAGGGCGTTACGCGCTTCGAGGTCGAGGGTCGGATCGCCTTCTTCGTCGAGCACGAAGTCCATGATGTCGCCGGCGCGCAGTACCACGCTGGCGCTGGCGCCGCCATCCGTGGCCTTGAACTCGACCGGCGCCGACAGCCGCAGGCGCGGTGCGCCCGGGGCCGTGAACAGCACCTGGTCCTGCCTGATGGTGACCTCGGGCCGCTGGCGCGCATAGTCGAAGCGAGGCTGGCAGTCGACCCGGATGCACACTTCGCCGGTGGTCACCTGCACCCGCCGCAGCAGGCGCACCGGGCCGTGTCCGAGTTCTTCCGAGCCGGCCATGAAATCAATGATCTGGACATGCTTGTCTTCGCCCAGCCACTGGGTCAGCAGCACATTGGTGTCGGGCAGATAGGTCTGCACCACGCGCACGTCTTCGCAGTCCGGCGCGATGGTGAAATGGCCGCCCTGTTCAGGGTCGAGCAGGGCCGCAAAAATGCTGGGACTGTCGAAGTCGGGCCAGCACAGGAAGTCGATCGCGCCGTCGAGCGCCACCAGCGCGATGGTCGCCATATTGCCGATGGCGCCGTGCTCGCCGATCTTGCGCGGCGGTGTGGTTGCGCTTGGTTCAGCCATTGTCTTCGAATCCCGGATAGAGGGTCATGCCGCCGTCAACATAGACCGTGGAGCCGGTCATGTAGTCGGCCAGGTCGGAAGCCATGAACAGCGCCAGGTTGGCGACGTCGTCGGGGGCGCCGATGCGGCCGTAGGGAATCAGCTCAAGCAGCTTGTCGGCGGCCTCGCCTTCGGTGGCGTCTTGATTGATCGGGGTACGGATGGCGCCGGGCGCGATGCCATTGACGCGGATACGCTCGCGCGCCACTTCCTGCGCCAGCGAGCGCATGAACATGCCCATGCCGCCCTTGGAGGCGGCATAGTTGATGTGGCCGGCCCAGGGGATGACTTCGTGCACTGAGCTCATGCACAGGATCACGCCGTTGGCGCGCATGCGGCCGCGGTTGCCCTGCTGGCGAAAGCGCTTGATGGCGGCGCGCGCGCACAGGAACTGGCCGGTCAGGTTCACGTCGAGCACGGCCTTCCAGTCGTCGAGCGACATGTCGGCGATGGCTGCATCTTTCTGAATGCCCGAATTGGCGACCAGGATGTCGAGGCCGCCGAAGGTCTTGTCGGCCTCGCTGAACAGGCGTTCGACGTCGTCTTCGCTCGACACGTCGCACTGGACGGCGCGCGCCTGGCCGCCGGCCTGTTCGATCTGCTGCACGACCTCGTCGGCCTTGTCGGCGCTGCTGTTGTAGTTGACGACCACCTTGGCGCCGGCGGCGCCGAAGGCGATGCTGATGGCGCGGCCGATGCCGGAGTCGCCGCCGGTGACCAGCGCCACCTGGTCGTTCAGGTTGATGTTCATGGGATTGCCTCCAGAGCATACATACGAAAATAAGTACACCGGTGCGCGCACGCGATTGTCGCGCTCCTGGCTGGAACGACCTTAGCAGAAACCGGGGATGGGAAAAGCACGGCTGGGCTGGCGATGCCGTGATGGGAACGAATTGAAAAAGACGCGCGCCAGTGTGCGTGAACGTACGGAGTGCGGGGCGCCTGCCACTTAAGATGGACCTGTCTCTTTCAGGACATCCCTAGTTTTGGACTTGGCCCGCTCCTTACCGAGCGGGCGTTTTTTTTGGTGCGTGGCCTACAGCAGCGCCGACGTCAGGCTCTTGACTTCTTCGCCCGATTCTTCCAGCACGCCCTTGAGCGTACCGTTGCCGAACACGAAGTCGATGGTGGCCGCCGCCGCATGGGTGGTCGCGCCGGGCGTGACGAATAGTGGAGAGGGATGGGGCGCCAGGTCGTTGGCCAGCAGCAGGGTATCGCCCAGGGTTTCAGGCGGCAGCGCGCGCATGCCGTCCCACAGCGCCTCGATCGCGCTCATCACCGGACTTGGAACGCCGAGCTTGTGCAGCACGCCGCGGCCGACGGCCGCTTCGCCGTGGTCGAGCCAGGCATCGAGGTTATCGTCCAGCAGGCCGGGCAGGGCTTCGGCGCGCGACAGCAGATAGAAGCCGCCGACCTCGTGCACGATGCCGGCGAACAGCGCGGTCTCGGGATCGACGAAGGACACGCGGCGCGCGATCACCTGCGCCAATGCCGCCACATGGGCCGAGTGGGCCCACAACTGGTCGGCCTTGTGGCGCAGGCCGGGATCGCGGATCTCGCTGGCCAGCTGGCGCACGATGACCGAGGCCGCCAGCGCACCCAGGGTGCGAAAACCCACGCGCTGGACCGCCGCGCGCACATTGGTGACGTCGTGGCCGCTGCGGTTATAGGCCACCGAATTGGCGATCGCGACCGTGCGCGCCGCCAGCAGCGGTTCGGCCTGCACCAGGCGGGCGGCGGCGTCGATATGGCAATCGGGTTCGCCCAGCGCGCGCTGCAGGGTCAGCGAGGCAGTGACGCTGGTCGGGAAGGCAAGTTCGCCGCGGCTAGCTTCGGCGGCGATGCTGTCGAGGGCGAAGACTTGGTCCATGAAAAAATTATACTCCCAACACAGCAGCCTATTTGCAAAAATATTGCCCTAAAGTATCAGCCAGGTTTTCGGCAATGCTTCCGACCGTGGCGTCCAGGCATCTTATTCTTCGCTGAAGATGGCGTCGCAGCCTTCTTTTTGCTCTTCCAGGTTTTCCAGTTCGTCGACCAGGCCCAGGTCGAGCAATTCCTCGACCGCGTTCATGTAGCTGTTGAGCTTGGCCGCGCCGATGATACGGTAGATCTCGCCATCTTCATTGCGCACGCCGATCAGCATCGGTTCCTGCTGCACTTCGTCCAGCGGGGCAACGTCGAGCAAGATGTTGCCGATGATGTGAGTGTCGAAATGGGGCGGCTTCTTGCCGTCGATGAGAGAGGTTTTCAAGGCGATTCCTTCAGGTGGGATGGTAATGGCGTGGGGTGGTCGCCATGCTCGGGGGCGACGCCGTTGCTCCGGATGCGGGCACGCAGCAGGCCGAGCGCGGTTTCGAGCGTCGCATAGTCGTCGTCGCTATACGCGGTGAACAATTCTTTTCCGCGTGCAATCACTTTGGGGAACACATCGCAGAACACCTGGTCGCCGGCCGGCGTCAGGCGCACGAAGAACGAGCGCTTGTCGTCGCAGCTGCGCTCGCGCACGACCAGGTCCTTTTGCTCCAGGCGTTCGATGACGCCGGTCAGGGTGCCCTTGGTGATCAGGGTGCGTTCGCCCAGTTCCTTGTAGCTCATGCCGGTGGTATTGCCGAGCGTGGCGATGATATCGAATTGGGCATGCGTCAAGCCATGCTGGCGCACCGCATCGCCCGAGACGCGCTCGAAGCCCTGCATGCACTCGGCCAGCAGCCGCACGCTTTTTAGATATCGTTCCCCCATGGGCCGGGATTATAGCCGTCCCCCGCGCCTTCCGTTGCCCGCTACGCAATATCCTCAAGGGAGAAGTCTGCCGCGAAACGCGTCTGTTGATCTCCGGTATGATAGTCGCCCATGTCGCCACGTCTCCTTCTTCCAGCCATGGCTGCCATCGTGCACCACGATGCAGCCTGACCTGTCCCTGCTGGCGCAGGAGCGGCCGCTGCGCGTGTTGCTGGTCAATGCCGGCGAGCCCGATGCGCTGACTTGGTCCGGCCTGTACCAGCCGCTGCGGCTGGCGGCCAAGGTGCTGGGGCCGGAGCGCCTGCACGTCGACGTGCGTGGTCCGGATAAATTCATGGGCGACGCCGGGCGCCACTGGCACCTGGTGCTGCTGGTGGCCGACGAATCCGAAGCTGCCCTGCGCCCGGCCAATCTGCGCGCCCTGATTGAACGCTGCCGCGCCGCGCCGTATTGGGGCGGGGTCGGCGCGGGCGTGTTGTGGCTGGCCGACGCCGGCGTGCTGCACGGCGCGCGCACCGCGCTGCCCTGGGCCCTGTATCCGGACGTCAACGCCCAGGCCGAGCAGGCCCTGCTGACCCCCAATCTGTACGAATTCGACGCCAACCGCCTCACCTGTTGCGGCGGCGCAGCCAGCATCGACTTCGCCCTGATCCTGGTCGAACTGCTGTTCGGCACCACGGTCCAGGCGCAAGTCAAGGAAACCCTGTGCATCGACCGCGTGCGCGGCCCGGACGAGCGCCAGCGGGTGGCGTTGCAGGCCCGCTTCGGCGCCCTGCAGCCCAAGCTGTCCGAGGCGGTGGCGCTGATGGAAGCAAATATCGAAGAGCCGCTTTCGACCGACGAGGTCGCCCAGCTGGCCGGCGTTTCGCGGCGCCAGCTGGAGCGGCTGTTCAAGCAGTACCTGGGCAGCCTGCCGTCGCGCTACTACCTCGAACTGCGCCTGCGCCGCTCACGCCAACTGCTGCTCGATACCAATCACTCGATCGTGCAGGTCGGGCTGATGTGCGGTTTTTCATCGGGGTCGCACTTCTCGACGGCATTTGGTGCGCTGTTCGGCAATACGCCACGCGAGGAACGCCAGCGCAAGCTGGCGCAGTGAACCATCAGGCACCGGCGTCGAGCGCCGCCAGTCGCCCCTGCAGGCGCGGGATGGCGAACTCGGTGAACTTGCGCGCTTTCAGCGGCAGGTGCTGGCGCGAGGTCTGCAGCACGTGAACAGGATCCGGACGCGGCTCGAACCCTGCCAGGCAGAGACGCAATGCGCCAGAGGCCAGCGAGTCGGCGACCTGGTACAGCCGCTGCCGGGTCAGGCCGACGCCGAGTGCCGCCGCGGCGGCGGCGGCCTCGTTGCTGGTGACCGACATGCGCGGAACGATCGGCACGTCCACGGCATCGTGCGGCCTGGCGCCGAAACGCCACACATGGCGCTGGTTGGCGATGTCGCCGACGGCGATGGTCGGCAGTGCGGCGACGTCGCGCGGGGTAAGCGGAGTGCCGTGGGCGGCAAGACAGGCGGGACTGCCGCAGACCACCGTGCGCATGGTACCCACGCGCCGGGCGACTAGGCCGCTGTCGGCCAGCTCGCCCAGCCGGACGGCAAGGTCGACGCCCTCGTCGATGAGGTGCACCAGGGCGTCGGTCAGGATCAGGCGGACGTCGATCTTCGGGTGCTCGGCCAGGAACTCGGCGACGATCGGCAGCACGTGCAGGCGGCCGAACATGGTCGGCGCGGTGAGCACCAGCTCGCCACGGGGCTCGGCATATTCTCCGGCCACGATGCGTTCGGCTTCCTCGACATCCTCGACGATCCTGCGCGCCGCAGCCACAAAGGCGCGGCCGGCATCGGTCAGGCCCAGGCTGCGTGTGGTGCGCTTGAGCAGCCTTGCGCCAAGGTGCGCCTCGAGATCGGACACCTTGCGCGTCAGTGAAGTCGGTGGAATGCCGAGACGGCGCGCCGCGGCGGAAAAACTTCCAGCCTTGATCACTTCCAGCAGTGCCGACATGGCCTCGATACGGTCCATCTCATCTCTCCATTTTATGGTGAAGTCATTCCCATTTTGACAGGATTATCTTTTGGCCGGTACGCAATATCATGGCGCATTTCCTGATACCGGAGTCGTCATGTACCATTTCTATCATTCGCCGCGCGCCTGTTCTTTCGCCGTCCATGTCGTGCTCGAGGAAACCGGGGCGCCCTATGTAGTCGAGCTACGTTCTGCCGAAGAGGGCGCGACCACGTCCGCTGCCTATCTGGCGCTCAACCCGAAAGGCCGGGTACCGGCACTGAGCGGGGTGCCGGGCAATGCTGGCGGCGCGCCAGGCCTGCTGACCGAAGTCGGCGCCATCCTGGTGTATCTCGCCCGCACCCATCCCCATGCCGGACTGTTACCGCTCGATCCGGCCGCCGAAGCGCGCTGCCTGGAATGGCTGAGCTGGCTCTCGATTGACCTGCATGGCATCGGGTTCGGACAGCTTTGGCGCCCCCAGCGCTTCGTGGCCGATGGCGCGCTCCATGCGGCCGTCACGGCCAAGGGGATGGCCAATGTCCTGGCCGGCTTCGACCATATCGAACGCGTCCTGGCCGACGGTCGTGCGTGGGCGGTTGCGGACCAATACACCTTGGTCGACCCCTATCTGACGGTGTTCTGGCGCTGGGGCCGGCGTATCGGCCTGGCTGACATGGAAACCCGCTGGCCACTGTTCTGCGCACTCGCGGACAAGGTGCTGGCGCGTCCGGCGGCACGCCGTGCTCTTGTTCAAGAGGCAAGTTTTCTGGAAAAGCGAACAGGCTGATCGCCGCTTCGTCCAAAAATGAAAATGCCTGTCGCACTTCTAAAAGAAGTTGTCAGGAAGCGTTTCTATAATGGCCCGATCATGCGGTGAATCTACCCCGCACCACCCACACAGATTGGATGAGGAAAAAGAAGCCATGAACGCAAAGCTTGATTCGGGTATCGCCACGCTGCCGGTTAATCGGCAGACCTTCGACGAGGTCCTGGTCCCCACCTACGCCCCGGCCGCGATGGTGCCGGTGCGCGCGTCGGGCCTCGACCTGTGGGACCAGGAAGGCAAGCATTACCTCGACTTCACCTCGGGCATCGCCGTCACCGCCCTGGGCCACGCCAATCCCGAAGTGAACGAAGCGCTGACCAAGCAACTGAACACCCTGTGGCACATCGGTAACGGCTACACCAACGAGCCAGTGCTGCGCCTGGCCTCGGCCCTGATCGCGGCCACTTTCGCCGAACGCGCCTTCTTCTGCAACTCGGGCGCCGAAGCCAACGAAGCGGCCCTGAAACTGGCGCGTAAATACGCGCACGGCAAATTCGGCCCGCACAAGTCGCGCATCGTGTCCTGTCTGTCGTCGTTCCACGGCCGTACCCTGTTCACCGTCTCGGTCGGTGGCCAGCCGAAGTACACCGAAGGCTTCGAGCCGCTGCCGCAAGACCTGTCCCACATCCCGTTCAACGACATCGAAGCGGCGCGCGCCGCCATCACCGACGATGTCGCCGCCGTGATCGTCGAGCCGATCCAGGGCGAGGGTGGCGTCATCCCGGGCAATCCCGACTACCTGAAAGCGCTGCGCGAATTGTGCGACCAGACCGGCGCGCTGTTGGTGTTCGACGAAGTGCAGTCGGGCATGGGCCGCTGCGGCACCCTGTTCGCCTACGAGCAGATGGGCGTCGTGCCAGACGTGCTGACCTCGGCCAAGGCGCTGGGCAACGGCTATCCGATCGGCGCCATGCTGACCACCACCGAGATCGCCCAGTACCTGGCGGTCGGCACCCACGGCACCACCTACGGCGGCAATCCGCTGGCGTCGAGCGTCGGCCTCAAGGTGCTCGAGCTGATCAACCAGCCGGCCTTCCTGGGCCGCGTCAAGGAAGCCAGCGCCAAGGTCATCGCCAATCTGCAGCAACTGGCGGCCGACCATCCGAACGTGTTCGGCCAGCCGCGCGGCATGGGCCTGCTGATCGGTCTGCCGATGGCCGAAGCCTGCAAGGGTCGCTCGAAGGACTACACCAAGCTGTGCGAGAAGCTGGGTCTGATGCTGCTGATCGCCGGTCCCGACGTGGTGCGTCTGGCGCCGGCGCTGGTGGTGTCGGACGAGCAGATCGCCGAAGCCGACCGCCTGATGCGGGCGGCGGTGGCGGAATTCGTAAGCGCCTGATTTCCACACTCCGGTCGCGGCCGGCCCGCCTGAAAAGGCGAGGCCGGCCGCCCGCATTGTCTCCACAACGTTTCACCAGGGAGTACTCAATGTATGTTGTCCGTCCGGTAGATCGCGCAGATATCGGCGCGCTTGAGGCGATGGCCGCCATCTCGATGCCGGGCGTGCACACGCTGCCGCGCACGCGCGAAGGCATCCACGCCGCGGTCGAGCGCTCGATCGCCTCGTTTGCGGCCCAGGTCGATATCCCGAGCGAAGAGTCGTACCTGTTCGTACTGGAGGACGTGCGTTCGCGCGAAGTGCTCGGCACCGCCATCATCCACGCCTCGGCCGGTTCGAACGGCACCTATTTCGCCTTCCGCAACGATGTGGTCCAGCAGGTCTCGCGTGACCTGAACATCAGTCACAGCGTGCATGCGCTGACCCTGTGCTCCGAGCTGACCGCCTATTCGCATCTGTCGGGCTTCTTCGTGCGCCACCGCGACAGCGCCGGCATCGAGGCCGCGCTGCTGTCGCGCGCGCGCCTGCTGTACGCCATGCTGGCGCCGCACCGCTTCGGCGACCGCTTCTTCGTGCCGCTGGCCGGGCGCCTCGATGGCGACGGCCAGTCGGCGTTCTGGAATGCGCTGGGCCGCAAGTTCTTCAAGATGGATTTCCTTGAGGCCGAGCGCCTGATCGAGGGTGCCCGCAACCGCACCCTGATCGTCGAATTGATGCCGCACTATCCGGTGTATGTGCCGCTGTTGCCGGGCGATGCCCAGGCCGCGCTGGGCCAGATTCACCCGGGTGGCCAGATGGCGTTCGACCTGCTGGCGCAAGAAGGTTTCGAGGCCGACGAATACATCGACATCTTCGACGGTGGCCCGATCCTGCAGGCGCACAAGAACGCGCTGCGTTCGTTCTACGCCTCGCACCGGGTACGCGTCGGCGCCGGGCCCGAATCTTCCCCGCGTCCGGCGCCAGACGTCGTGCCGGTCGATTATGCCGTCGCCACCATCGACAACGGTTTCCGCGCCGTGACCGTGCGCTCGGCGCCGATCGAACACGCATCGAGCATCGCGCTGTCGCGCGACGTCCAGCAGGCGCTGGGCGTGGCGCCGGGCGATGAAGTGGTGTGCGTGCGCATCCAGGGAGAACCAGCATGCTCGTGATCCGTTCCGCCAAACTTTCCGACCTCGACGCCCTGATCGAGATGGCGCGCCAGGCCGGCAGCGGCATGACGACGCTCAAACCCGACCCCGAGATGCTGGGCCAGCGCCTGGCAACCTCCGAGGCCTCGTTCGCCGAGACCATCGCGCCCGAAAAGCGCGACTACATGTTCGTGCTCGAGCACACCGAAGACGGCAGCATTGCCGGCGTGTGCGCGATCAAGGGCGCGGTCGGCCTGACCGAGCCGTTTTATAACTACCGCATCGGCACCCTGGTGCACTGCAGCCGCGAGCTGAACGTGTTCACCCGGATGGAGACGCTGTACCTGTCGAACGATCTCACCGGATCGACCGAACTGTGCTCGCTGTTCCTGCTGCCGCAGTTTCGCGCAGGGTTCAACGGCAAGTGGCTGTCCAAGAGCCGCTTCCTGTTCATCGCCCAGTTCCAGCACCTGTTCACCGAAAAGATCATCGCCGAGATGCGCGGCTACCAGGACGAGGCGGGCGATTCGCCGTTCTACGAAGGCCTGGGCCGCCACTTCTTCAAGATGGACTTCAACCACGTCGACGGCCTGACCGCGATCGGCAAGAAGTCCTTCATCGCCGAACTGATGCCGCGCCAGCCGCTGTACGTCGACTACCTGCCGCAGTCGGCGATCGACGTGATCGGCAAGGTGCATACCTCGACCCAGCCGGCGCGCCGCCTGCTCGAGCAGGAGGGCATGCACTACGAGGGCTATGTCGACATCTTCGACGCCGGCCCGGTGCTGCAGGGCCGCGTGTCCGAGCTGCGCGCGGTGCGCGACAGCGTGCTGGCGGTGGCGGCCGAAGGGCTGCCGGTGGAAGACCACGATGCTGCGCCGGATACCGAGCACATGCTGGTGTCGAATACCCGCCTCGACGATTTCCGGATGATCCTGACCCGCGCCGTGCCCGGCGCCACCAGCGTGGTCCTGAATCCCGAAGAGCTGGCGCAACTGCGCTGCGCGGCGGGCGACAATGTGCGGACCCTGACCCTCAATACCAGGAAGAACAGCCATGGCTAATCACTCGAACTACATCAACGGCGAGTGGCTCGCCGGCAGCGGCCGCGAACTGGCCACCATCGATCCGTCGACCGGTCACCAGACCTGGACCAGCAATGAGTCGACTGGCGACGACGTGAAGCGTGCCGCCACCGCCGCGCGCGACAGCTTCGAAGCCTGGGCGCTGGCGTCGCTCGACGAGCGTATCGCTGTCGCCACGCGCTTTCGCGACCTGTTGAAAGAAAACGCAGAAGAACTGGCAGCGATCATCGCCGAAGAAGTCGGCAAGCCGCTGTGGGAAGCGCGCACCGAAGTGGCGACCATGGCCAACAAGATCGACATTTCTGTTCTTTCTTACGGCGCACGCACCGGCGAGACGGCCGCCAAGGTCGCCGACGGCAACGCCGTGCTGCGCCACCGTCCGCACGGCGTGTTCGCTGTGTATGGTCCGTATAACTTTCCTGGCCACCTGCCGAACGGCCACATCGTGCCGGCCCTGATCGCCGGCAATACGGTGGTATTCAAGCCGAGCGAATACGCACCGCGTACCGCGCTGAAAACCGTCGAATTGTGGGCCAAGGCTGGCCTGCCGGCGGGCGTGCTCAATCTGGTCAACGGCGGCCGCGAGACCGGCATCGCGCTGGGCCAGGAACCGCTGATCGACGGCGTGCTGTTCACCGGCAGCAGCCAGACCGGCGCCGCGCTGCATAAACAGTTCGGCGGCCAGCCGGGCAAGATGCTGGCGCTGGAAATGGGCGGCAACAATCCTCTCGTGGTGTGGGATATCGAAGATATCGACGCCGCCGTGCACCACACGGTGATGTCGGCCTTCATCTCGGCCGGCCAGCGTTGCACCTGTGCGCGCCGCCTTGTGATCCAGGATAACGCAGCGGGGCAGGCCTTCCTGGCGCGCCTGGTCGAAGTGGCCGCGCAGTTGCAGGTCGGTCCGTCGAATGCCGAGCCGCAGCCGTTCATGGGGCCGGTGGTCTCGAGCGCCGTGGCCGCGCGCCTGGTGCAGGCGCAAGCGGATATGGCGACCAAGGGCGGCAAGATCCTGCTGCAGATGCGCCAGCTCGATACCAAGGCCGGCTTCGTCACCGCCGGCATCGTCGACACCACCGATGCGCAAGGCATTCCGGACGAAGAATGGTTCGGTCCACTGCTGCAGGTGATTCGCGTCGCGAGTTTCGACGACGCCCTGCGGGTGGCCAATGCCACCGAATTTGGCCTGGCGTCGGCGCTGCTGTCGCCTAGTCAGGAACTGTGGTCACGCTTTTCTGTTCGCGCCCGCGCCGGCATCGTCAACTGGAACCGTCCGACCACGGGCGCGGCCAGTTCGGCGCCGTTCGGCGGCGTCGGCAAGTCGGGCAACCATCGCCCGAGCGCGTATTACGCAGCCGACTACTGCGCCTATCCGGTGGCCTCGATCGAGACCTCGGCACTCGAGATGCCGGCCAAGCTGTCGCCTGGCCTGGCCTTTCCGGGCAAGGGGACGTAACGATGCGTGACGCCCGCGAATTCAATTTCGATGGCCTGGTCGGCCCGTCGCACAACTACGCCGGCCTCTCGTTCGGCAACGTCGCCTCGTTCAATAATGTGCGTGCGGCCTCGAATCCGCGCCAGGCTGCCTTGCAGGGCCTGGCCAAGATGCGCGAGCTGGCCGCGCGCGGCTTCGCCCAGGCGGTGATGCCGCCACAGGGACGCCCGAACTTCCGCCTGCTGCGCAGCCTGGGCTTCTCGGGCACCGACGCCGACGTACTGGCACGCGCCTACCGCGAAGCGCCGGTGATCCTGGCCTGCGCCTGGTCGGCCGCGCCGATGTGGACCGCGAATGCCGGCACCGTCAGCCCATCGGCCGACTCGCTCGACGGCCGCGTGCACTTCACCGCCGCCAACCTGAACAACAAGCTGCACCGCTCCGAAGAGCACCTGCAGGCCACCCGCACCCTGCGCGCGATCTTCGCTGACAGCAATCACTTTGTCGTGCACGACACGCTGCCGTCGGTGCCGGCCTTCGCCGACGAGGGCGCCGCCAACCACACGCGCTTCGCCGCCAGCCATGGCGCGGCCGGCGTCGAGTTCTTCGTGTATGGCCGGGTCGAGTTCGATCCATCGGCGCCCGCACCGAAGAAATATCCGGCGCGTCAAACGCTGGAAGCTTCGCAGGCCATCGCCCGACTGCACGGCCTGGACCCGGCGCGCACCGTGTTCGCCGCGCAGAACCCGGACGTGATCGACCAGGGCGTGTTCCATAACGACGTGATCTCGGTCGGCAATGGCAATGTGCTGTTCCACCACGAGCAGGCCTTTGCCGACGAAGCGGGCACCGTGGACGCACTGCGGCGCGCCCTGGCCGGCGTCGACACCGAACTGCAGTCGGTGCGCGTGGCGAGCAGCCAGGTGCCGGTAGCCGACGCGGTGGCCAGCTACCTGTTCAACAGCCAGCTGCTATCGAAACCGGATGGACGCATGGCGCTGGTGGTGCCGCACGAATGCCGCGAGAACGCGGCCGTCTCGAGCTACCTGGCCGGCCTGGTCGCCAGCGGCGGTCCGATCGACGAGCTGGTCGAATTCGACCTGCGCCAGAGCATGCGCAACGGCGGTGGACCTGCCTGCCTGCGCCTGCGCGTGGTGCTCACCGACGATGAAGCCGCCGCCATGCACCAGGGCGTGATCATGACCGAGGCGCTGTATGCACAGCTGGTGGCCTGGGTCGAACGCCATTACCGCGACCGGGTCGAGCCGCAAGACCTGCAAGATGCGCAACTGGCGCTCGAATGCGCCGCCGCGCTGGAAGAACTCACTCGCATCCTCGGGCTGCCGGGGCTGTACGATTGGTAACGATGTAGTATTCGGACGGGAGATCCCTGTCCACATAAGCAGGGAAGCGCCGGGCCACGAGCCGGCGGCGCACCAGGCACACAACTTTGGAGAAGCAAGATGAAAGACATGCCCAACGATCTGCGCAACCAGACGCTCGCGCTGGTCAACGCCAACCAGTCTGCCGACAGCGCGCAGATCAATGCCCTGACCGCCGCCTGGCTCGGATCGCTCGACGACGAAGACCTGGCCGGCACCGCGCCGCACAGCCTGGCGCCAGTGCTGGTCGAGGGATTCTCGCAGCTGGCCCAGCGCACCGGTCCCGGCGCGCAGATCGCCACCATGCGCTACCTGGATGGCCGCGGCGGCACCGCCACCGCACTCTTGATTCTGAACGATGACCGTCCCTACCTGGTCGACTCCTTCGTCATGGCCCTGCGCAAGGAACGCATCACCGCCGCCGGCGTGATGAACGCCGTGCTGCCGGTGCGGCGCGACGCCAATGGCGCCTTTGTCGCCGTCGGCGAAGCCGGCAGCCCGCTGGAATCGATCGTCCTGTGCCTGCTGAACGACGAACTGCAATTTGAAGAACTCGACAAGCTGACCGCGCGCCTGCGCATGGTCGCCAACGACGCCGCCACCGTGCGCCGTGACGCCGTCGCCATGGGCGACCGCATGACCGCCGTGGCCGCAGCGGCCGCTGCCGCCGGCACCGCCGAAGGCCAGGAAGTCGCCGCCTTCCTCGAGTGGGCCAAGAACGAAGGCTACGAGCCGTTCGGCTACGCCTATTACGCCGTCAAGCCGGGCGTGCGCGAACTCGAACGCGATATCCCGAGCCGCATCGGTGTACTCAAGGACACCGACCATCCGGTGTACGGCACCAGCCTGGCCAGCATCCCGGGCGACTTCGAGACCCTGTCGCTGCGCGCCGAGAACCTGTCGATCGTCAAGGCCGACGTCGCCGGCACCCTGCACCGCGACGCGCCGCTCGACTTCATCGGCGTGCGTGACCTCGACGCCCAAGGCAAGATCCTGGGGGAGCACTGCTTCATCGGCCTGTTCACCCGCGCCGCCACCTCGACCCCGCTGGCGCGCCTGCCGTTCGCGCGCGGCCGCGTGGCGCGCGTGCTGAGCATCGCCGGCGTGCGCCAGGAAGGCTTCCGCGCCGAGAAATTCATCGAAATCCTCGAGTCGCTGCCGCGTACCGAAGCGCTGGAAGCCGAGCCGGAATGGCTGGCCGAAGTCTGTAGCTCGGTGGTCTCGCTGTACAAGCAGCCGCGCGCGAAAGTGTTCGCCCGCCGCGACGTCTATAAACGCCACCTGAACGTGCTGGTCTACCTGCCGCGCGAACGCTTCAGCAATGCGGTCGCATCGAGCCTGGCCGGCGCCCTGAAGGAAAGCTCGGGCGCGCGCGAGGTCGATGTCCAGACCCTGGTGGCCGACGGACCGCTGGCGCGGGTCTACCTGATCGCGCATGCCGCGCGCTACCCGCTCGACCTCGAATCCGATATCCAGCGTCCGCTGCTGGGCGTGCTCGATGGCTGGCATGACCGCTTCGCCGAGTTGATCAATTCGGTCGACGAGAGCCGCCAGCGTAGCCTGATGCGCAAGATCGTGCCGACCCTGCCGGTCAACTTCGTGGCAGCCACCGCGCCCGAAACCGCGTTCCGCGATGTGCATGCGCTGCTGACCAAGTGCCGTCCCGACCGCGTGACCGCCCGCATCGAGCATGATGATGCCGCCGGCGCCTCGATCCGACTGTACTCGAGCGAGACCGTGCCGTCGCTGTCACGCATCCTGCCGGCGCTGCAGAACGCCGGCATCGCTGTCGACCGCGAACAAACCTACCGCCACACCGGCCTGGATGGCGTGCGCCGCTACGTCAGTGCGCTGACGGTCGATGCCGAGAGCGCGGCCAAGCTGGCCAAGCCGGGCATCGCCAACGTGGCCGAAGAACTGTTCAGCGCCCTGTTCAACGACGAAGCCGAAGACGGACGCATGAACGGCCTGACGATCGAAGGCGGCCTGTCGCTGCGCGAAGTGCAGCTGGTGCGCGCCTACATCAGCTACTGGCGCCAGCTCGGTTCCAAGTTCTCGGTGCGCTACATGGCCGAGACCCTGCGCACCCAGCCTGCGCTGGTCAAGGAATTCGTGGCCGGCTTCATCCTGCGTTTCGACCCCGCCCTGAGCGAGGACGAGCGCAATGAAGGCAGCAGCAAGCTGACCGCCCTCAAGACCGGCCTGCCGAGCGTGAACCACGCCGACACCGAAGAAATCATGGGCGCGCTGGTCGACCTGGCGCTGGCCACCGTGCGCACCAACTACTTCCAGAACGCCGGCGAGAAGATCATCTTCAAGGTCGACACCAGCAACCTGGCGCTGGCGCCCGAGCCGCGTCCATTCCGCGAGATCTATGTGTTCTCGCGCCGCTTCGAAGGCGTGCACCTGCGCGGCGGCCCGGTCGCCCGCGGCGGCCTGCGCTGGTCGGACCGCATGGAAGACTACCGCACCGAGGTGCTGGGCCTGGTGAAGGCGCAGATGGTCAAGAACGCCGTCATCGTGCCGGCCGGCTCCAAGGGCGGTTTCGTGTGCAAGCAGATGCCGGCAGGCGCCGCGCGCGACGTGGTGGCGGCCGAAGGCGAAGCAGTCTATCGCCTGTTCATCGCCAGCCTGCTCGAAGTGACCGACAACCGCGTGCAGGGCGAAATCGTGCCACCGGCGGCCACCGCGCGCCATGATGGCGACGATCCGTACCTGGTGGTGGCGGCCGACAAGGGCACCGCGACCTTCTCCGACATCGCCAACAGCATCGCGGTCGAGCGCGGCTTCTGGCTGGGCGATGCGTTCGCCTCGGGCGGCTCGAACGGCTACGACCACAAGAAGATGGGCATCACCGCCAAGGGCGCGTTCGAAGCGGTCAAGCGCCACTTCTATGAACTGGGCCACGACTTCAACAACAACCCGATCACCATGACCGGCGTGGGCGATATGTCGGGAGACGTGTTCGGCAACGGCGTGCTGCTGTCGCGCCAGCTGAAACTGGTGGCGGCGTTCGATCACCGCCATATCTTCCTGGACCCGACCCCGGATGTCGCGGTCTCGTTCAAGGAGCGCGAGCGCATGTTCGCGCTGCCACGTTCGTCGTGGGAAGACTATGACAAGAACCTGATCTCGGCCGGTGGCGGCGTGTACCCACGCAATGCCCGTTCGATCGAGCTGTCGCCGCAGATCCGCGAAGTGCTGGGCATCGAAGAGACCTCGCTGCCGCCGCAGGAACTGATGCACCGCATCGTCAAGGCGCCGGTCGACCTGTTCTACAACGGCGGTATCGGCACTTATATCAAGTCCTCGCTTGAATCCCATGCGCAAGTCAAGGACCGCGCCAACGACCAGATCCGCGTCAACGGCAATGAACTGCGCTGCAAGGTGGTGGCCGAGGGCGGCAACCTGGGCGCGACCCAGGCTGGCCGTATCGAGTTCGCGCTTGCCGGTGGCCGCATCTTCACCGATGCGATCGACAACTCGGCTGGCGTGGATTGCTCCGACCACGAAGTCAACGTCAAGATCTGGCTCGACACCGAAGTCAACGCCGGCAAGCTGCCAGAGGCCGACCGTAACCGTACCCTGAACGAGATGACGGGCGAGATCGAACGCCTGGTCCTGCGCGACAATACGCTGCAGACCCACCTGCTGACCCGCGAAGTGCAGGCGCAAGCCAATGGCGCGGTGGTCGACGGCTACATGGCCCTGATCGGCAACCTGGAAGCCGAAGGCGCGGTCTCGCGCGAGCTGGAGCAACTGCCGCCCGATACCGAACTGCAGCGCCGCAAGTCACTGGGCCTGGGCTTGACGGCGCCGGAACTGGCGGTCGTCATCGCCAACGTCAAGAACCGCTTCAAGCGCACCCTGGCAGCCCTGGATCTGACGTCCGAAACCTGGGCCGATTCGCTGCTGCGTCCCTACTTCCCGGCGCAGCTGGTGGCGACCCGCGATCCGCTGGATCACCCGCTGGCCAACACCATTCTGGCCACCGTGCTGGCCAACGAGGCGGTCAACCGCTGCGGCCCGTTGATGCTGCGCGACCTGGCGCTCGAGCACCGCATCGACGAAACCGAAGTCGTGAAAGCGTGGGCCCGTGCCTGGGCGGCCCTGCACCTGGCGCCGGTATTCGAGGCGCTCGACCATGATGCGCTGGTGGTACCGCGCGATGTGTCGGTGTCGGTGGACAACCGCAGCCGCGCCATGCTGCGCGCCACGGTCGAAGGCGTGCTGTCGCTGCCGGCCAACTCCGAAGGCCTCAAGGAACTGTCGACCCTGTTTGCCGAGGCCGACACGAGCCAGGCGCCGCAGATCCGTTCCGAAGCCGACGGCCACACCGGCCTGCCGGTGCCGTTCGCTGCGGCCTGGAAGGCGGTCGAGATCATCGAATCGCAGGCGTCGTTCCTGTTCGCCGCGGTATCGGTGCAGCGTCCGGATGGCATGACCCTGCTGCAGTTCCTGCAGGTCGGCACCGTGCTGCGCCAGAAGGTCGGCATCGACACGCTGGAACAGGGCCTCAAGCTGCCGGCGCAGAGCAAGTCACAGGAACAGCTGCGCAACTATGCGCTGCAGTCGCTGCGCCGCGCCCAGCAACGTCTGCTGCTGCAGGTGATCGAGCGTGCCGGCAGCCACCAGGGCAATATGGAAGCGGCGGTCGAAGAAGTGATGGCTGCGCGCGGCCTGACCGGCTTCGCCCAGCCGGCCGACCTGGAACAGGCGATGCTGGATGTGTGGGCCTTGTCCGAAGGCCTGAATCCAGAACGCCTGGCGGCCTGAGTCGTGAGCGCATTGCCTGAAGCAGTGCGCGCGTTGGCCGAGGCGGATTTCGCCTCGGTCGCGCAGCGTTTCCAGGACGCCGGCTTCGCGGTCGCGCAGCCGGCGTCCGGCGTGCTGACCGTGAAGGCGGCCACGCCTGACGCCAATCGGCCCAGCGTGCTGGTGTCGGTCGGTGTGCACGGTGACGAAACCGGGCCGATCGAGATGGTGGCCTGGTTGGTCGAGGCCCTGTCGCGCACGCCGGATGCACTGGCGGTGGACCTGATGCTGTGCGTCGGGCATATCGACGCGATCCGCCTCGGCAAGCGTTTTGTCGATGCGGACCTGAACCGGATGTTCCGGGCCGAGCGTGGTTCGCTTGCCGGGACTTTCGAGGCGGCGCGTGCCGATGTGCTGATCGACGTCACCCGCGCGTTCTTCGACGGCAGCGGGCCGCAGCGCTGGCACCTGGACCTGCACACGGCGATCCGGCCGTCGCATTATCCGATGTTCGCGATCGTGCCCGAGCTGATCGAGGACCGGGCGCGCGAAGCCTTGATCGACTGGATGGGCGAGGCTGGCATCCAGGCCATCATCATGAATCCGGCATCGGCCGGCACCTACAGTTACTTCACGTCCGAGCATCTGGGCGCTGCCGGTACTACGGTCGAGCTGGGACGGGTCGGTACGCTGGGGCAGAACGACCTGTCGCAGTTCGCCGATGCGTCGAAGGCGCTGGACCGTTTGCTGCGTGGCCAGCCGGCGCAGCCGGCGACCACCAAGCCGCATGTGTTCTCGACGGCGCAGTCGATCATGAAGCTGTCCGATGCGTTCAGCATGAGCGTGGGACGCGAGACCTGGAACTTCACGCCGATGAAGCAGGGCGAGGTGATCGCTTCCGATGGCGAGACCGTGTATACGGTCCAGCATGAGGAAGAGCTGGTCGTGTTCCCCAACCCCGACGTGCGTGTTGGATTGCGCGCCGGTATCATGGTGGTGCGGATTTCATAAGCACACTAACTACGTCGTTCCCGCGAAGGCGGGAACCCAAGTCCTTTGCGCAACCGATACTTTCGAGCGGCGTGTCGACACATGCAACCTGGGGTTCCCGCCTTCGCGGGAACGACGTTCATCGGCCGTCTGCAGGAATCTGCCGACCGGGATAGACTGGACCTCCTTGAAATGCAGGAGGCGCCATGAGCAAGCTGTTTTCCCCTTATTCCCTGGGCTCCCTCGAGCTATCCAACCGCATCGCGATCGCGCCGATGTGCCAGTATTCGGCGGTCGACGGCCTGCCCACCGACTGGCACATGATCCACCTCGGCAGCCTGGCCCTGTCCGGCGCCGCGCTCCTGATCCTCGAAGCGACCGCGGTCACGCCCGAAGGCCGCATCTCGCCCGATGACCTGGGCCTGTGGTCGGACGCCCACGTGAAAGCGCTGGAACCGGTGGTTGCGGCCATCCGCCGCCATGCCCCGATCAAGCTCGCCGTCCAGCTGGCCCATGCCGGCCGCAAGGCCTCGAGCGAGGCGCCGTGGCAGGGCGGGGCCAATATCCCGCCCGACCAGCCGCGCGGCTGGCAGACCGAAGCCCCATCCGCTATCCCGCATGCCGAAGGTGAAACCGTGCCGCTGGCGCTGGACCCCGCCGGTCTCTTGCGCGTGAAAGAAGCTTTCGTGGCTGCCGCCCACCGCGCCCATGCGCTGGGCCTGGACGCGATCGAACTGCACGGCGCCCACGGCTACCTGCTGCACCAGTTCCTGTCGCCGCTGGCCAACCAGCGCGACGACGCTTACGGTGGTTCGCTGGAAAACCGCATGCGCTTCCCGCTCGAGGTGTTCGCCGCCGTGCGCGCGGCCGTACCAGGCATGACGGTCGGGATGCGCGTCTCGGCCACCGACTGGGTCGAGGGCGGCTGGGACCTGGACCAGAGCGTGCGCTTCGCCCACGAGCTCAAGGCCCTGGGCTGCGACTTCATCCACGTCTCGACCGGCGGCGTATCGCCCGCGCAGCAGATTCCGCTCGGACCAGGCTACCAGGTCGAATTCGCTGAGCGCATCAAGCGTGAGACCGGCCTGCCGACCATTGGCGTGGGCCTGATCACCGAAGCGCGCCAGGCCGAAGAGATCCTGCAGCAGGGCCAGGCCGACGTCATCGGCCTGGCGCGCGCCATGCTGTACGACCCGCGCTGGCCATGGCATGCGGCGGCCGAACTGGGCGACCATGTGGTCGCGCCGCCGCAATACTGGCGCTCGCAGCCGCGCGAGCACAAGGCCTTGTTCGGCGATACCAGGCTGGGCCAGCGCTGATCCATTCGCGCCGCGTTTCTGCAGTTTGATGCGGCGTTACTGCAGTTCGTCGCATGCAGATGGTGGTGCAAAAGGACGCTTGTTAGAGTGGCATCACTCGAACAACCAACCTGATTGGACTGCCATGCGTACCCTTATCGCCCTTGCTTCCCTTGCAGCGCTCACCGGCTGCGCCATCATCGTCGCCCCCAATGACGGCGAGACCCGGGTCCACACCGCGTGGAGCAGCGATGCGAAGGAAGGCAACGGCGTGGCCGCGCGCGACCAGCGCGCCATCACCAACCTGGCGGCGCTCGATGTGAGCGGTTCGCTGCCGGTCGAGGTGCGCGTCGGCCCGTCGGCATCGCTGGTGGTGGAGGCGGACAGCAACCTGCTGCCGCTGATCGTCACCGAGACCCGCGGCGACACCTTGCGCATCTATTCCGAGAAGAGCCTGCGCAGCAAGACGCCGCTGCGGATCGTCTATACCACGCCGCGCCTGTCGGAAGTGCGTGCTTCCGGCGCTACCCGCGTGGAAGTGGAAGGCCTGAACGGCGCGCCGCTCGACGTGAAGAAGAGCGGTTCGTCCGAAGTGCGCCTGAGTGGCAAGGTGGGTAAGCTGAATGCGCGTTCCAGCGGTTCCGGCCTGCTCGACGCGAGCCGCCTGCAGACCGACGGCATCGACGCGACCCTGTCGGGATCGAGCCGCATGCGCCTGGGTGAAGTGAAGGGGGATCATGCACGGATGGAGCTGAGCGGATCGAGCTCGCTTGACGCCAGCGGCGCGGTGCGCTCGCTGAGCGCCCGCGTCAGCGGTTCGGCCAATGTCGACCTGGCCGAACTGAAAACCATCGACGCCGACCTTGGCGCCAGCGGTTCGGGCGGCATTCGCGCCACCGTCAAGGAGTCGCTGTTCGCCCGCACCTCGGGCTCGGGCGGCATCCGCGTGTATGGCCACCCGGCCCAGCGCAGCATCACTGGCGACCGGGTGCACCTGCTCGATTGATTAGAGCAGGTTGTCCAGCAGGTCCGGACCGAACACCTCGCGGTGGATGCGCTCGGCCGGTGCGCCGTCTTCCAGCAGCGCATTCCATTGCGCCTGCATGAACGGCAGCGGGCCGCACATATAGACGTTGGTTTCGGTGCGCGGCCACTTCGGCAGGCGCGCCAGGTCCATGAAGCCGGGCAGGGTGCCAGGTGCATCGCCCTCTTCATGGAATGTCACCACCTGCAGGTGCGGCATGCGCGCCTTGGCGGCAGCGATATCAAGCTGGTGTGGGTGATGCTCGGCGCTGCGCGCGGCGTGCGCGAAGATCACGCGGCGCTGCGGGTTGACCAGGGCGATGCGGTTCAGCGCGCCGATCATCGGGGTGATGCCCACGCCGGCCGACAGCAGCACCACTGGCTCGTCGGACTCGGTATCCGGCAGGAAGTCGCCGGTCGGGTAGCTCACCTGCAGGATGTCGCCCACTTCCACATTGCGGTGCAGCCAGTTCGACACGGCGCCGGCCGGGATATTCTGGTTGCCGTCCTCGCGCTTGACCGAGATGCGCATCGAGTCCAGGCCCTGTGCGTCCGACAGGCTGTACTGGCGCAGCTGGCGGAATCCATCATCGAAGATCGCTTCCACGCTCACATACTGGCCGGCCTTGAACGGCGGCAGCGGCTCGCCATCGTGCGGCACGAAGCGGATCGACAGCACGTTCTCGCTTTCGCGGATCACTTCGGTAACGCGCATCGGACGCAGGTAGCCCGCTTCGATGCCGGCGTCGAGGTACATCTGCGTTTCGGCGTCGATGAACACCTTGGCCAGCGCGCCGTAGGCTTCTTCCCAGGCCTTCATCAGCGGTTCGACGGCGGCGTCGCCCAGGGTCGACTTGATCGCGCCGAGCAGGTGGAAGCCGACGATCGGGTAATGGGCGGCGGTCAGGCCCACCGACACGTGCTTGTGCACGATGCGGCTCACCACCGGGCCTAGGGCGGCGGCGTTGTCGATATTGGCGGCGTAGGCGAACAGCGCCGAGGCCAGCGACTGCTGCTGCACGCCGCTGGCCTGGTTACCCATATTGAACAGGTTGACCAGTTCAGGGTGGGCCTTGAACATATTGGCGTAGAAGGTGGTCGTGATGGCCGGGCCGTGCTCGCGCAGGACAGGAACCGAAGCGTCGATGTAGGGGCGGGAAGCAGCAGAGATCATGGGGGTCCTCAATAGATGCAATTTAAAAGCATGTTTTAGGGCTAAAAAAACGCCCGCCAGATGGTCTTCGTTCGCGGGCAACGGTAAGTCAACGGAAGAAATTCTATCAAAGATGCTGAAGGAATGCACCTTATTTAAACTATTTATTGCGAGGGGGGCAGAGTCCCCTATAATCGCTCCTTCATTTTGAGACTGTCGAGCAGCGGCCGCCGAGCCGATCGCCGATGCGCATTGAAGGACACGCCGTGAACCAGACCCTGGGCCAGAAGCTGTTACGTACCAAATCGTCAGCCCCCCATCATGAGGACACCGCCAGCGTTGGCGTCGCCGGCGCCTTGCCCGGCCTGCATCGCTCGCTCGGCCTGTTCCCCCTGACCATGATCGGCGTTGGCGCCACCATCGGCACCGGTATCTTCTTCACGATGGTCGAAGCGGTGCCGAAGGCCGGCCCTGCGGTCGTGCTGTCCTTCTTGCTGGCCGCGCTGACCGCCGGCCTGACGGCATTGTGCTACGCCGAACTGGCGGGCCGGGTGCCGGCCTCTGGCTCTTCGTATTCCTTCGCCTACGCCACCGTGGGCGAGTTCGCGGCCTTCATCGTGGCGGCCTGCCTGCTGCTTGAATACGGGCTGGCGGCCAGTGCGACCTCGATCGGCTGGTCCGACTACCTGAACAACTTTTTGCTCAATGCCTTCAACTGGCAGATACCGGAACAACTGCGTTCGCCGATGTTCGTCTCGGACCACCACGCGGTGACTTTCCATCCGGGGAATATCAACCTGCCGCCGATCATCCTGGTCATCCTGTGCGGCTTCCTGCTGGTGCGCGGCGCCAAGGAGTCGGCCACCACCAACGCCATCATGGTGGTCATCAAGCTGGCGATCCTGGTGTTCTTCGCCGCGATCGCCTTCACCGGCTTCGATGTCAGCAACTTCCAGCCTTTCTTCAATACCAACGAGGCCTCCGGCTATGCCGGCATGGCCGGCGTGACCGCCGCCGCCGGCACCGTGTTCTTCTCCTTCATCGGCCTGGACACCATCGCCACCGCCGGCGAAGAAGTGAAGGACCCGCGCCGCAACGTGCCGATCGGGATCCTGGCCGCCCTGATCATCGTGACCGTGTTCTACATGCTGGTCGCGGTGGCCGCCATGGGCGCCCAGCCGGCCCATATGTTCGAAGGCCAGCAGGCCGGCCTGTCGGTGATCCTGCAGAACGTTACCGGCCAGGCCTGGCCGGCGCTGGTGCTGTCGGCCGGCGCCGTAGTGTCGGTGTTCTCGGTGACCCTGGTGACGATCTACGGCCAGACCCGCATCCTGTACGCGATCAGCCGCGACGGCCTGATCCCGCAGGTATTCCAGAAGGTGAGCGCCCGCACCAAGGCGCCGGTCAAGAACACCATGATCGTGTGCGTGGTGGTGGGCATGGTGGCCGGCAGCGTCGACTCCACCTTCTTGTGGGATATGGTGAGCATGGGCACCCTGACCGCCTTCATGGTGGTGTCGATCGCGGTGCCGGTGATCCGCAAGCGCCAGGGGCTTGATGCGCCACCGGGCTTCCGCGTGCCGTTCGGTCCCTACGTGGTGCCGGGCCTGTCGGTGCTGGCCTGCCTGTACATCATGAAAGACCTGTCGCCCGCGACCTTCCGCGTGTTCTTCATCTGGATGGGCGTGGCGGTGGTGGCTTATTTTGGTTACGGCATGCGCAACAGCCGCTTGAACAAGGCAAAGTAAGATGGACAAGTTCGAACAGCGGCGCGATCGTTTCGCGCTGTTCGACGGCATGGACAGCCCTTCGGTCAACCTGTGCTTCCCGCTCGAGCTGCCCGACTTTCGGCCGTGGTGCAAGGCGCAGGACCTGGCGCCGTTCCACGTGCTCTTGTGCGCGGTGCTGCGTTCGGTCTTGAAGATCGAGAACTTCCGCTACCGCATCCACGACGACGACGTGATCCGCATCGAGCGCCTGATCCCGTCGTTCACCGTCAAGAACCTCAACGACGACCTCAATTTCGCGACGTTTGACTGGTCTGACGACCTGCGCGAGTTCGTCGCGCGCGGCCGCGCGGCGGGCGTTGAGGCCATGAATATGACGGCTCTGAACCGGCGCTATGCCACCCTGTCGCCGCGCGACGCCAAGGACCAGGTATTCGTCACCTGCATTCCATGGCTCGAGTTCACCTCGATCCAGCATCCGACCACGCGCGTCGGCCGTTCCGATATTCCATCACTGGCCTGGGGACGTTTTCGCGACGGCCCGGACGGCAAACTGGTGCTGCCGTTCTCGGTGCAGGCCCATCATGGCTTCGTCGACGGCTTCCACATTTATACATTAGGCCAGCAGATCGCTTCCGAACTGGCGGCGCTGATGGCCTCTACTTCGCCAGCGGCCGCACAACCTCCAGCAGGCTGACCAGGGTCTTGCCCGGCTCTTCCCACGGCGCCATATGCGCCGAGCGCTCGAACCACACCGCCCGTTTCGACGGCGCTTTCACCTGCGCCAGCCAGGCCTCTGTTGGCGCGGTGGGCGTCGTGTAATCGTGCCGGCCGAGGAACATCACCACCGGTAGCGGGAACTCGGTCACCTTCGAATAATCCACCTCGACGAATTCCGGCAGCAGCCGGCCCAGCGTGAGCAGGCTGCCGGCGTTGATCGCTTTCACCTGATCCATGCTGTAGTCAGGCGAGAGCAGCGGGCCCTTGAAGAAGTAGGTCGATTCACTGCGCCAGGCCGACAGGCCGCCGTAGTGTTGCGGCCATTTGCGCGCCGCCACGATGCGTTCGCGCGTGATCGGCTGAGTGCCGGGATAGGGCGCGATCGCCTCCAGCTCCTTCAACGCGTCCTTGTCGTCGTGGATGCGCGCCTGCTCCAGCGCATACTCGAAGCTGATGCGTTCGTTCTCGCGGGTGCTGATCACCTGGCCGATGCCTACGTAGGCGTGGAACAGGTCGGGGCGCTTGAGCGAGGCCGCCATCGAGATCACGGTGCCCCAGCTGTGCGCCATCAGCACCAGCTTCTGCTTGCCGTAGCGTGCGCGCAGGTGCTCGGCCACCTCGATCAGGTCGTCGACATAGCGCGCGATGCGGATCGTCTCGCCGACGATGGCGGGATCGGTCTCGCCATAGGTCTTGCCGGCGCCGCGCTGGTCGTAGTTGGCGACCGTGAAGTATTCTTCGATCGGGCGCTGGAATTGCCACATGGTGGGCGTGATGGGCGAGGCCGGGCCGCCGTGCACGAACAGGATCATGGGGTTGGCGCGGTCCTGGCCGCGCACATTGATCCATTGGTCGATGCCGCCGATGCGGGTCTTGTAGGACTCCTGGACGCCGTGCGGGGCCACGATGCGCTGCAGGTCTTCGATGGCGGCGCGGGCGCCAGCCAGGTTCCTTGCATCCGCGTTTTCCTGCGCCACGGCGCCAGCGCATAGCATGCCCAGCGCGGCCAGGCAGCACATCAGGGTCGTTTTCATCTCGTTCTCCTGCAATCGTTTGAACCCAGTGTAGCCAATGGACCGCGAGCTGTCGCACCGATCCGGACAGACGGCAGATACCGCGGAACAGACTGCGCAAAACCCCATGAAAAAAGCCGCGCCCCTTGCGGTGGCGCGGCTTTTGGAGAGAGCAAGAACGATTACAGCGCGTTCATCTCTTTGAGGAGATTATCCGCCTTGTCGACTTCTTTCATATTCCACAGCATGTAGCGGGTGTCGACCTGGATCGAGCGCGTCATGGTGTTGTTGAAGTCCCAATCCGAGATGATCGAATCGAGGGTGCCGTCGAAGGCCAGGCCAATCAGCTCGCCCTTCGCGTTCAGCGCGGCCGAACCCGAGTTGCCGCCGGTGATGTCCAGCGTGGCCAGGAAGTTCACAGGCAGGGTCTTGAGCTTCGGATCGGCATACTTGCCGAAGTTCTTGGCCTGGATCGCTGCCAGCTGGTTATCCGGCGCATCGAATTCGCCTTCGCCGGTGTGCTTGGCAGTCACGCCGCCCACGGTGGTGAACGCGCTCCAGCCGGTGGTGCCGTCGGCGCCGACCGCGCGGCCGGCGATCTTGCCGAAGGTGACGCGCAGCGTGCTGTTGGCGTCCGGGTAGACCGCCTGCCCTTTGCTGTTCATGTAGGCGATCTTGGCCTTCATGTAGTTGCCATACGCTTGCTGGATCTTGCCGGCCGACTCTTCGCCTTTTTCTTCATCCTTGATGTCGGCGTCATACATCGCGACCGCGGCCTTGATGAAGCTGTCGTTCGACACCTTGAAATCGGCTGGCGATTTTTTCAGCCACGCGGTGCGCTCTTCCTTGCTGGCCAGCTTGGAACCGGCATAGATGCGGTCCAGTGCCGACTTCAGCTCGGCTTCGCTCATGCCTGGCTTGATGCCCAGCGCGGCGTCGAACGAAGCGTCGTGCTCGGCGGCCGGTTGCGCGTTGTACTGCTTCAGGAAGTTCAGCACCAGCGCCTTGTCGACTTTTTCGTCGTAGGTGCGGTCCTGGCCTTCGATGACCGAGGTCAGGCGCGGCAGGTCGCGCTCCTGGTAGCCGGTCTTGCGTTCGGCGTCAGGCTTGGCGCGTTCGTGGGCCAGGCGCACCAGGGTGCGCGCCGAGCCCAGGAACTTCGGCTGCGAGTAGGTCAGGAAGAAGCCCTTCTTGGTGCCCGCATCGCGGTCGGCGATCAGCTTCTCGGCCGCGTCGATATCGGCGCCGTACTGCGCCTTGCGCGCCGCGTCGGCATTCACCCAGGCCTTGAGCGCGTTGTGCTCGGCGGTCTTGCGCTGCAAGAAGTCGCCGCCCTGGTACGAGACCAGCATGCCCTTGCGGTTCTTGTAGTAGTTGTTTACGCCCGCGATCTGGCCGGCATACTTCAGGCGCGCAGCCGGGTCGTTCCTGGTTTCGCGGTCGATGATGGCCAGGGTCTCGCCCGATGCCTGCACGAAGGCCGGGTAGTTCCAGTCGAAGGTGAACGCCACTTCGGACGGCAGGCGGTGGCGGTTGGTGCGGCCCGGGTAGCCCAGCACCATCACGAAGTCGCCTTCCTTGGCGTGGTCCTTGGCGATCTTGATGGTGTGCTTCGGCTTGTACGGCACGTTATCCTTCGAGAACTCGGCCGATTTGCCGTCCGGGCTCACGTAGGCGCGGTAGAAGCCGTAGTCGCCGGTATGGCGCGGCCACATCCAGTTATCGGTATCGCCGCCGAACTTGCCGACGCCGTCGGCCGGCGCGTGCACCAGGCGCACGTCGCGGATCTCGAGCTGCTTGAGGCGGTAGAACTCCAGGCCGCCGTAGTAGCTGGCCACGGTGCAGCGGTAGCCGGCATCCTGTTCGCAGGCCGCCACCAGGTTCTTCTGGTTCTTTTCGATGGCGTCGATGCGGGCCTTGCCGGTCAGCTTGGCCACTTCTGGCGTGATGACCTGGGTGCTGACATTGGTCACTTCGTCGGTGACGAAGATGCGGCTGCCTGGCGAGGCCGGCAGTTCTTCAGCCATGGTCTTGGCCAGGAAGCCGTTCTTGAGCAGGTCGCGTTCCGGCGTCGAGTTGACGGCGATGCTGTTGTAGACGCAGTGGTGGTTGGTGACCACCAGGCCTTGCGGCGACACGAACGATGCCGAGCAGCCGCCCAGGCTGACGATCGCGCCCATCGGGAACTCGGTCAGCTTGGTCAGGTTGGCAGGGTCCAGCTTGAGGCCGGCGGCTTTCAGTTGCTTGGCTACTTGTGGCAGCTGTTGCGGCATCCACATGCCTTCGTCCGCGTGGGCGGCGAAGCTGCTCAGGATGGCGAGCGAGAGGAGGGTCTTTTTCATGCGTCTTTGATCTGGTTGGGAAGGGATCTCATGGACTCCGGGGAGCGTCCATGAGTATCGTTAATCCCATGCTCGATCGTCAACCGCTATTTGGACCGCGCAATCAAAACATCGTTTCGGCTTGATCTGCCGTGTTTACTACAGCTGCTTCTGGACCAGGGACGCCGCCCAGGTGGCAAAGCGCTGCCACACGGTCCGCTTGGCGAACTTGTGCTGGGTGACCGGCGTGGCGCGGGCCCAGTCCTGTTCGTAGATCTCGCTCATCTGCGCCGCGAAACCCTCGTCCATGATGTTCAGGTTGGCTTCATCATTGATACTGAACGAACGGTTGTCGAAATTGGTCGAACCGACCGATACCAGGAGTTTATCGACGATCAGCGTTTTCACGTGATACATGGTCGGCTTGTATTCCGAGATCTGCACGCCAGCCGCCATCAGCTCGGGCCAGCGGTCGCGCGAAGCGGCCTTGACCAGATCCGAATCGATGATCGGACCCGGCGTGATCAGGCGCACCCGCACGCCGCGCTTGGCCGCCGCGATCAGGGTACGGATGGTCAGGTCGTCCGGCACGAAATACGCCGCCGACAGGTCGATCGTCTCGCGCGCGGCGGTGATCGACATCAGGTACATCAGGTGCATGCTCTCGCTGCCGCCGGTCGGCGAGCTCGAGAACATCTGGGCCGGCATCGTGCCTTTGGGCTCGAGTGCAGGGAAATAATCGGGGCCGTCCAGCACGGCGCCGGTGGCCTTGGTCCAGTTGTCGTTGAACACCGCCTGGATTTGCCCGACCACCGGGCCTTCGACCCGGAAGTGGCTGTCGCGCCAGTGTTCTTCGTCTTCGGCATTGCCGCGCCACTGGTCGGCGATGCCGACCCCGCCGGTGAAGCCGATCTTGCCGTCGATGACCAGCAGCTTGCGGTGGGTGCGGTTGTTCATGCGCGCCAGCTTCCACCAGACCGGCTTGTGGTAGCGCTGCACGCGCACGCCGGCCTGCTTCATCTCGTCGACCAGCGCATTGTCCATCTTCATGCTGCCCATGAAGTCAAGCATGACGTGGACCTTCACGCCGGCGCGGGCGCGCTCGGATAGTGCTTTGGAAAATTCGGTACCGATCGATTCCGACCAATAGATATAGGTTTCCAGCGTAATCGACTTTTCGGCCTGGCGGATCGCGGCCAGCATGGCCGGGAAGATCTGGTCGCCATTGATCAAGGCTTCGACCTTGTTGCCTTCGACGATAGGGGGACCAAGCAGCACACCCAGCGAGCGGCGGAATTGCGGGTCGTGGGTGTCGTACTGCCGTGTCAGTTGCCGTTCGATCTGCTTTTCGCTCGGCATGAAATTCAAGGCGAGAACGCCCAGCACCAGCGTCGCGGCGATCGTGATCAACACTGTCCAGAACATTTTTGGGCTCATCAATAAAACCACAGAGGAAAAAAAACCAACGCGCTCGGCGTTGGTTTTTACAGATGGTGCTTCGTGCTCATTAACGAACGCGACCGCGGCGCAACAGATTCACGATGGCCAGCAGGACGACTGCGCCCAGGAACGAGACCAGGAGCGAAGCGACACTGAAGTCGTCCGAGTTGATGGTGCCGGTACCGAACAACGGCGACAGCAGCCAGCCGCCCAGGAAGGCGCCAACGATACCAACGACAACGTTCAGAATGATGCCTTGCTCTGCGTCGGTCTTCATGACCATGCTGGCAAGCCAGCCCAGAATACCGCCGACGACGATCCAGATGATGAATAACATGGTTGCTTCCTCCTCAAGTGAAAAGACCTACCCCCAGGCCCAACGATTGCCGTGACCATGGGAAAAAGTTTAGAGATCGCTTCCCATCAGGTCGGTGCGGCAACTCACGTTAGATAGCGTTTTTGCATCGCTGTTCATGCACCGGCTCGTTAAAGCCGCGAAGTTTCGCGGCCGGCAGCGTACCGTGCGTCATCGAACAGAGCCGTGCAGCTCATGAGCATAAGGTGAAGCTTCATGGCAGTGCTGCTAGCGAGCGCCTGACCACCCCACACACCGCATCGAAAGGAAACCTCATGAGCAGCTTCGACACCGATCGTCAGAACCAGAACCAGCGCATGGTCACCGGCCTGTTCCCGGACCGCGCCAGCGCCGAGCGCGCCTACGGCACCGTGCATGACCGTGGCTATACCCGTGATGACGTCAACCTGATGATGTCCGACTCCACCCGCACGACCCACTTCGCGGACAAGGATACCGAACTGGGTAGCAAGGCGGCCGAAGGCGCCGGCATTGGCGCCGGTATCGGCGGCACCATCGGTGCGGTCCTGGCCGGTATCGCTGCCGTGGGCACCACCCTGGTGCTGCCGGGTCTGGGCGTGGTGGTTGCCGGTCCGCTGGCCGCGGCCCTGGCTGGCGCCGGCGCGGGTGGCATCACGGGTGGCCTGATCGGCGCGCTGATCGGCGCCGGCATTCCCGAAGAGCGCGCCGTGCACTATGAAGAAGGCATCAAGAACGGCGGCATCCTGATGGGCGTGCATACCCGCTCCGACGAAGACGCGGCCCACATTCAAGAGAATTGGACCAAGCAGGGCGGCTCGCACGTGATCGGCGCCGGCCTGGGCATCGCCGGCGGCGCTGCGCTGGGCGCGACGGTCGGCACCGTGGCCGGTCCGATCGGTACCGTGGCCGGCGCCGTGGTCGGCGGCGTGGCTGGCGGCATCGCCGGCAAGGGCGTGGGCGAAGTGGTCAATCCGAAGGCCGGTGACGACCTGGCTGAACACCACCTGGCCAAGGGCGTCGGCGCCGGCACCGGCGCGGCTGCAGGCGCTGCGATCGGCGCCGTGGGCGGCCCGATCGGCATGGCGGCGGGCGCCGTGGTTGGCGGCCTGGCCGGCGGCGCGGCTGGCCGTGGCGCGGGCGAAGTGGTCAATCCAAAGGTCGGCGACGACCTGCGCGACCATCACCTGGCGCAGGGCGTGGGCGCCGGCACCGGCGCGACGGTGGGCGCGGTCATCGGCGCGGCGGCCGGCCCCCTGGGCGTGGCTGCGGGCGCTGCGATCGGCGGCCTGGCGGGCGGCGCAGCCGGCAAGGGTGTCGGCCATGTGGTCAATCCGCAAGAGGAAAACGAGTACTGGCGCACCCAGTACCAGACCCAGCCTTACTACTCGCCGGGCTACACCTATGACGACTATGCGCCGGCCTACGCGCTGGGCTACAACAGCTATGGCAAGTACGATGGTGGCTACGACGCCAACGAAGGCCATCTGTCGGGCGAGTGGGAACGCTCGAAAGGCAATTCGCGCCTGAAGTGGGAGCAGGCCAAGTCGGCGACCCGCGCCGGCTGGCACCGTGTCGAGCGCGCGATTCCGGGCGACTTCGATCGCGACGGCCGTTGATCGCAGCGCGTTGAAACGCGCGTAAAAAAGCCCCGCCGGTGTGAACCGGCGGGGCTTTTTTACGTCGATCGATTAGCGTTTGACGGCTTCGACCTGGATCGCCAGCTTCACTTCCGGCGAGAAGTTCGGCAGGCCATAGCTGACGCCGAAGTCGTTGCGCTTGAAGGTGCCGACCACGTCGGCGCCGCAGGCTTCTTTCTTGAGCATCGGGTGCATGATGCACTTGAACTTGTTGATCTGCAGGGTCAGCGGCTTGGTCACGCCGTGCAGGGTCAGCTCGCCGTCGACCGAGGTCGGCACGTCGCCGGTGTACTTGATGGCTTTCGACTTGAAGGTCGCGGTCGGGTACTTGGCAGCGTCGAAGATGTCTGCGCCCTTGGCGTGCTCGTTCATCTTGTCGTGGCCGAAGTCGATGCTGTTGATATCGACGGTGATGTCGAGCGAACCGGTCTTGGCTTCGCGGTCGATGGTCACGCTGCCGCTCGACTTGTTGAACTTGCCGCGCCATACCGACAGGCCCATGTGGTCGGCTTCGAAGCTAGGGTAGGTGTGGTTCGGCTCGATGTCATACGTGACCGGAGCGGCGAAGGCGGTGCTGGCGGCGAGGGCGGCGGCGGCCGCGATCAGGTGCTTGATGTTCATGTGGTGATGTCCCTGGTGAGGTGTGGTGGTAAAGCGTTTACGGTGCTGCGGTGACGCGGAACTTGATGACGACTTCATCGGCGACCATGCTGGTGTCCTTCCACTCGCCTTCGCCGATGTTGAAGGCCAGCCGCTTGATCGGCAGCTGTCCCTCGAATACTTGCTTGCCGCCTTCGGCCTTGACCGTCAGCGGAAAGGTGACGTCCGCCGTCCGGCCCTTCATGGTGAGCTTGCCAGACACGTTCAGCTTGCCGGCGCCAGCCGGCGCGATGCTGGTGGACACGAAGCTGGCCTTCGGGAATTGCGCGGAATTGAACCATTCCTTCTTGGCGACTTCCTTGTTGTACATCGGGTCGCCGATGTCGAAACTGGCGGTGGTGATTTCGACGCTCGCCTTCGATGCCGCCGGCTTGGCCGCGTCGTAGTCGATGCTGGCGCTGAAGGTGCGGAATGGCGCCTCCACCGGCACGTTCATCTGCTTGAATACGGCCGACACGCTGCTCTTGGCGGTATCGGTCTTGAGGGGAACGGCGGCGGCGAGGGCGCTGGCGCCGATCACGGTCGCCAATAACAGTGCCTTGAATGGTTTCATGGATTCTCTTTCGGGGTAGGGATGGGCAGCATGCGTTGCATCACGCCGTCGCGGTCGACCAGCAGGTGCTTGAACGCGGCCAGCACGTGCAGCGCCACCAGGCCAGCGAGCAGCATATTGAGCCAGTAATGCACGCCGCGCAGCAGCGCGCGCAGTTCGGGATCGGGCCCCATCAGCACCGGCAGCGGGATCTCGCCGAAATACACGACCGGGAAACCGGCTGCCAGGCTGAAGAAGTAGCCCGACAGCGGCACCGCGAACATCAGCACGTACAGCAGGATGTGCAGGCCGTGGGCGGCGCCGCGCTGCCAGGCCGGCATCTGGTCGGCGTATTGCGGCGGGTGGTTGAACAGGCGCCACAGCAGGCGCAGCGCGGCCAGGGCGAGCACCGTGACGCCGGCCCATTTGTGCCAGTTGGTATAGCGCAGCTTGGCCATGGTGATGCCCTGTATATCGGTCATCACCAGGCCCAGCGTGAACGTGCCGATGATTCCGATGGCGATCAGCCAGTGCAGCACGATGGCGGGCAGCGTATAACGGCGCATGTTTGTTTTTAGGTAACTAGTACGAGTTAGAACTAACCAACTATAGCAAAAAAGCGGTCACTGTGCTGACCAGTGCGTTTTTCTTCGATCAAACACTAGCACGGACTTGTAAAACATGCACCTTTAGCTCAGCCGAATGTAAAATCGACGCATGAGCGCGTTTATTACTTACTGCTGCCGAAACCTGGTGCTGGCCACGGGCGCCGCCTGCCTGGCCTTGCCGTCCATCGCTGCCGCTGGCGGGCAGGCCGACCTGGCCGACCTGTCGATCGAAGAACTGGCCAATATCCAGGTGATGTCGGTCTCGAAGCGTCCCGAGCGATTGCAGGATGCGCCGGCGGCGGTGTTCGTGATCACGGCCGACGATATCCGCCGCTCCGGCGCCGACACGCTGCCCGAGGCGCTGCGCCTGGCGCCGAACCTGCACGTGGCGCGCATCAACGGCTATGGCTATTCGATCAGCGCGCGCGGCATGAACAGCGGCGCCAGCGTACTGTCCAATAAACTGCTGGTGCTGGTCGACGGCCGCTCGGTATACACGCCGCTGTTTTCGGGCGTGTTCTGGGATGCGCAAGAGGTGCTGCTCGAAGACGTCGAGCGCATCGAGGTGGTCAGCGGGCCGGGTGGCGTGCTGTGGGGCCTGAATGCGGTCAACGGCGTCATCAATATCACGACCCGTTCGGCGCGCGATACCCAGGGCGGCATGGTCGCGGCGCATGGCGCCAACGACGGCACGGCCGGCGCGGCCTTCCGCCAGGGCGGCACGAGCGACGGCGGCGTAGCCTGGCGCGCCTATGGCAAATACACGCGCCGCGACGACAGCGACCGGGTCGGCGGCGGCCGCATCGACGACCGTTATCGGCGCGCGATGCTCGGCGCCCGTGCCGACTGGGAGCAGGGCGGCGACGCGTTCACCGTCATCGGCAATGTCTACCAGGGCCGGCTCGACCAGCCGCAGCCGGGCGAGATCGCCGTGCCGGGCGGCCCGAGCGATCTCGATCGCGTCCGGTCCGACGGCGCCAACCTGAGCGCGCGCTGGCAGCGCGCGCTGGACGATGGCGGCAATATCGCGGTGCAGGCCTATCTCGATCATACGGTGCGCGAGGCACCGCCGCTGTTCACCGAACGCCTGACGACGGCCGACCTGCAGTTCCAGCACACCTTGCCCAGCGCCGACGGGCATGACATCGTCTGGGGCGCCAACTACCGCCACTCGCGCGACCGGGTCGGCAACAGCCGCTATGTCGCCTTCCTGCCGGCCCACACCACGCAGCGCTGGGGCAGCTTGTTCATCCAGGACGAGATCACGTTGCGCGACGACTGGCGCCTGACCCTCGGTGCGCGGGCCGAATACAACCATTACACCGGCACCGAGTTCCTGCCCAGTGCGCGCTTGTCGTGGCGCCTGTCGCCCCAGCACGCGCTGTGGGCCTCGGCCTCGCGCACGGTGCGCGCGCCGTCGCGCCTGGACGTCGATGCCTGGGTGCCGGGCCAGGCGCCCTACATCCTGCGCGGCGGCCCCGAGGTGCAGAGTGAAGTGGCGCGTGTGCTCGAGCTGGGCTACCGCGGCCAGCCGGCGCCGACGCTGTCGTACACGGTCACCCTGTATCACCACGACTACGACCACCTGCGCACGCAAGAACTCGATCCCACCCGCAGCTACCTGGTGTTCGCCAGCCTGATGGAAGGCAGCGCCAGCGGTATCGAGGCCTGGGGCAACTGGCAGCCGATGCCGCGCTGGCGCCTGTCGGCCGGCTGGACGGCGCTGCACCAGCGCCTGCGGTTGAAAGCACGAGGCACCGACCTGGCTGGCCTGGCGACGGCCCGGCGCGATCCCTCGCATACGCTGCAACTGCGCTCGAGCTTCACTATCGACGATGCGCGCGAGATCGACGTCACCGTGCGCCGGGTGGGCGAGATGCCGGCGTCACGGGTGGCGTCATACACGGCGCTCGATGCGCGCTTCGGCTGGCGCCTGCGGCCGGGGCTGGCCTTGTCGTTGGTGGGAGAAAATTTGAACGGCGGGCATGCGGAGTTTGGCTCCAGCACGTATTGGGCGGAGTTCGAGCGCCGGGTGGGCGTCAAATTGCGGTGGGATTATTAAGCGCAGCCGGAGAGCTGTTCTTTTGTCAGCCCATGAACGTCGTTCCCGCGAAGGCGGGAACCCATGTCCTTGGCGTAGCCACCGAAATAGAACGGTGGTCGCTGCGCAAGAAACTTGGGTTCCCACCTGCGCGGGAACGACGGTCTTAAGGCTAACTATTTAGATTTCAGCAGCCAGCTTGGCAGCCAAACCCGTGTAATTCGCCGGCGTCATCGCCAGCATCAAGTCCTTGGCTTCCTGTGGCACTGCCAGCGTTCCGATGAACTCGCGCAGCGCTTCGCGGGTAATGCCCTTGCCGCGGGTGAGTTCCTTCAGTTGCTCGTACGGGTTCTCGATGCCGTAGCGGCGCATCACGGTCTGCACCGGCTCGGCCAGCACTTCCCAGTTGGCGTCCAGGTCCTGCTCGAGGCGGGCGGCGTTCACTTCCAGCTTGTTCAGGCCGCGCAGGCAGCTGTCATACGCCAGCAGCGCGTAACCGAAGCCGACGCCGATATTGCGCAGCACCGTCGAATCGGTCAGGTCGCGCTGCATGCGCGACACCGGCAGCTTGTCGGCCATGTGGCGCAGCACCGAATTGGCCAGGCCCAGGTTGCCCTCGGAGTTCTCGAAGTCGATCGGGTTGACCTTGTGCGGCATGGTCGACGAACCGATCTCGCCGGCTTTCAGCTTCTGCTTGAAGTAGCCCAGCGAGACATAGGTCCAGATGTCGCGGTTCAGGTCGAGCAGGATGGTGTTGGTGCGCGCGATGGCGTCGAACATCTCGGCCATGTAGTCGTGCGGCTCGATCTGGATCGTGTACGGGTTGAAGGTCAAGCCCAGGCGCTGCTCGATCACTTCCTTCGAGAAGGCCGGCCAATCGAACGACGGATACGCCGACAGGTGGGCGTTGTAGTTGCCGACCGCGCCATTCATCTTGCCCAGAATCTCGACGTCGGCAATACGCTTGACGGCGCGCTGCAGGCGCGCGACCACGTTCGCCATTTCCTTGCCGAGCGTGGTCGGGCTGGCGGTCTGGCCGTGGGTGCGCGACAGCATCGGCAGCGCGGCGTTGGTGTGTGCGATCTCGGTCAGCTTGGCGATGATCGCCTGCAGGGCCGGCAGCATTACGCCATCGCGGGCGCTTTTCAGCATCATGCCGTGCGAAGTGTTGTTGATGTCTTCCGAGGTGCAGGCGAAGTGGATGAATTCGCTGGCCGCGACCAGTTCAGGCACGTCCTTGACTTGTTCCTTGAGCCAGTACTCGACCGCCTTGACGTCGTGGTTGGTGACCGCCTCGATTTCCTTGATGCGCGCGGCATCCTTCTCGCCAAACTCGGCCGCCATGCGGTCGAGGTGAGCGATCGCGTCAAGCGAGAACGGCTTGATCTCGGCAAAGCCGGCCTGCGACAGTGCCTGCAGCCACGCGATCTCGACCTTCACGCGGTGGTGCATGAAACCCGTTTCCGACAGGATCGGGCGCAGCTTGTCGGTTTTCGAAGCGTAGCGGCCGTCGAGCGGGGACAGGGCCGACAAGGTAGGGGACAGGGCGGTAGAGGTCATGGCAGGAGTGGCGATCAAAAACGCGGATTTTACCACTGGACGGGCGCCGAACCCTTGCGCATGCCGCGGTTCGGGCATGTGTTGGGGCGGCGACAGCGCAGGTTTTACGGCAGGGGCCGATGCTATACTGGGTTTCGATTCCTAACTCTGTGCTTCCATGAAACTCATCGGTTCGGTTACCAGCCCCTACGTCCGCAAAGTCCGTGTCGTGATGGCGGAGAAAAAGCTCGATTATTCCTTTATTCAAGAGAATGTCTGGGCGGCCGACACCACCATCCAGCAGACCAATCCGCTGGGCAAGATCCCATGCCTGGTGATGGAAGACGGCAGCGCCCTGGTCGACTCGCGCGTGATCGCCGAATACCTCGACACGCTCACGCCGGTGTGCAAGCTGCTGCCGCCAAACGGCCGCGACCGGGCCGAGGTCAAGGTCTGGGAAGCGCTGGCCGATGGCGTGCTCGATGCCGGTATCCTGGTGCGGCTGGAAACCACCCTGCGTCCCGCAGCCCAGCAAAGTCCCGAATGGATCGAGCGCCAGTGGGGCAAGGTGCACGCCGGCCTGCGCGTGATGTCCGAGCGCCTGGGTGAATCGAATTTCTGCGCCGGCAACCACTATTCGCTGGCCGACGTCGCCGTCGCCTGCGCGCTGGGCTGGATCAGCTTCCGCTACCCTGACATCGCCTGGCGCGGCGACTACCCGAACCTGGCCCGCCTGTTCGATAAACTGTCCGAGCGCCAGTCGTTCAAGGACACCGTCCCCTTCCTCGCGTGAGCGGCGCGGCGGGCATGGCCACTGCGGTGGTCTTTGGCGAAGCGCTGGTCGACGATTTCAACGCCGAGCAGGTTGTTGGCGGGGCCCCGTTCAATGTGGCGCGCCACCTGGCCGCCTTCATGGCGCCGGTGCTCAGCATCACCCGCATCGGCGACGACCAGAGCGGCCAGCTGGTGCGCGCCGAGTTCGAGCGCTTCGCCATGAACGAGGCCGGGCTGCAGGTCGATCCGCTGGAAGAAACCGGCCGCGTGCTGGTCGAGCGCGGCCCGCGCGGTCACCGCTTCACCATCCTGCCCAACCAGGCCTACGATTTCATCGACCGCACCGCGGCGGTGGCGAGCGTGGGAGGGGTGGAGCCGGGCCTGGTCTATTTCGGCATGCTGGCCCAGCGCGGCGAGGTATCGCGCGCCGCCTTGAAGGGTCTATTGGACGCCAGCGTGGCGCCGCGCTTCCTCGACCTGAACCTGCGCGACGGCCAGTACGACGAGCGCGGCGTCACCCGCTCGCTGCAGGCGGCGAACATCGTCAAGGTCAATGAAGAAGAATTGCAGGTGCTGTTCGGCTGGTACTTCCAGATCAAATCCGAAGACCCTGCGCTGTCGGCCGACGAGGTGCACGCCTCGTGCCAGGCTGTCTTGAAGATGTTCTCGCTCGATGCGCTGATCGTCACCCTGGGCCATCGCGGCTCTGTGTACTTCGGCAGCGATGGGCAAATCCTGATCCAGCGCGACAATCCGGCGCCACCGTTCGTGATCGACACCGTGGGGGCGGGCGACGCCTTCGCGGCGATCTTCCTGTTGGGACGGATGCGTGGCTGGCCGCTCGAGACGAGCCTGGCGCGCGCGAACGAATTCGCTGGCGCGATCTGCGCAATACCGGGCGCGGTGCCGGGCGATATGGGCTTCTACGACAAGTGGATGACGCGCTGGCGCTGACAATAACCAACTACCTTGAAATCGTCGTTCCCGCGAAGGCGGGAACCCAAGTCCTCACAACAGCCAGCGGCGCAAAGCGCAGCCACCGGCCGTTGAAGCTTACGCTGCGATCTGGCTTTGCAGGTAGTTCTGGATGCCGACCTTGACGATCAGGTCGAGCTGGGTTTCCAGCCACTCGATGTGCTCTTCGGTGTCTTCCAGAATCATCAGGAACAGGTCGCGCGACACGTAGTCGGCGGCCGCTTCGCAGGCAGCGATGCCTTCCTTGACGGTCACTTGCGCGGCGCGTTCCAGTTTCAGGTCGCATTCCAGCATTTCCTGGGTCGACTCGCCGATCAGCAGCTTGTGCAGCGCTTGCAGGTTCGGCAGTGCGTCGAGCATCAGGATGCGGTCGATCAGTTTATCGGCGTGCTTCATTTCGCCGATCGATTCTTCGTATTCTTTCTTGCCCAGTTTTTCCAGGCCCCAATGGCGGTACATGCGCGCATGCAGGAAATACTGGTTGATTGCGGTGAGTTCATTGGTCAGCTGAGCGTTCAGCAGACGGATGACGTTTTGATCGCCTTTCATTGGAGTGCCCCGTAGTGATTTTGAATGGGCTCAATGATAGCAAACAAGCCGCTTGAATATGCCCTCAAAAGAGGGAAATTTAGCGAAAAAAGCGCATTAATTCGCAGATAAAGCCACAAAATGCGGTGTAATGAAAACCGTTCTCAATCAATATTGAAAACGCTTCTCGCTACCGCGAAAAAGAAATGAAATGCTTCCCATCCCAACCTTCATTTCCTATTGCCGGATATTATTTACTGCGCAGTTTCATGCCTTAAAAAACCATTAATCGCAGCCTCGATCCGCAGACGCGGCTGGCGACGGTCTATACCGATGTCGGAGCGCCCAGCCGGGCCCGCGCCGGCATGTATGCCAGCGGCCGCATTGCGCTGGGCAGCAGCGAAGCGGTGACGGTCGGGGCGCACAGCGTGGTGGTGCGCGACGGCCGCAGCTGGATCTTCGTTGCCGACGCCAGCGTGGCGCGCGCGCTGCAGGTCACGGTCGCCGGCGCCAGGGTGCGCGCAGCGAGATCGTGTCGCCGCTGCCGCAAGGCGTGGCTGTGGTCGGGCAGGGCGTCGTCTTCGACCAGCAGGATGTTCATGGGCTTACTCGAAAGTCGCTGAACGGCCAGTATAGCGGGCAGCGATTAAGGAATTTTTAAGGCGAAAAAAAGCCCCGCAAGACGGCGGGGCAGGAGAGACATTGTGTGAAATTCAGGCCGCTTGCGGGATGCGGCGCACTTCGGTGATCGTGGTCTTGCTGTCGATGTGCTCGTGCAGCACTTCGCGCGCATAGCTGACGCATTTGCCGCACATGGTGCCCACGCCGAGCTCTTTGCGCAGTTCTGCCATCGAGGAGATGCCCAGGTCGGCCGCCTGGCGGATTTCACGGTCGGAGATGTTGTTGCAGACACAGACGATCATCGAAACTAACCCTTGCTGTTTAAGCTACAAAATACGAATCATTCTCATTTGCGTTGCTATTTTCTGTAAACCCGGCAGCAAACGCAAGCGAATTCTGCGTACTTCATGCACTTTTTTTGTGCTTTTCGTCCAGGCAATGCCAACCTGCAAATAGTAATAGTTCGCATTTAGGTTTATGATGTCGGCATCATTCTGTCGCTGTCTCATAAGCGCAACAACCACCTGGAAGCTGCCATGACCCTAGCCCCCGCCCTGTCCACACTCGACTCGCTGAAAGCGGGCCAGAGTGCCACCGTAGTCGAGCTGGCGCCGCACGCGCAGGGCGGCATCGACATCCAGCGCCGCCTGATGGAGCTGGGCTTCGTGCCGGGCGAACGCATCCGCGTGCTCAAGCGCGTGCTGAAAGGCCCGCTGGCGGTCAAGGTTGGCGAGTCGACCTTCGCGCTGCGCCGCTTCGAAGCGGCCCTCGTATCGATCAAGGTGGACTGAGCGCATGGCAGTCATGGAACAACACACGGCGGCGCGCACGCCGCTGGTCGCACTGCTGGGCAACCCCAACTGCGGCAAGACCGCGCTGTTCAACCGTCTCACCGGCTCGCGCCAGAAGGTCGCCAACTATGCCGGCGTCACCATCGAACGCAAGGAGGGCAGCTTCAAGTCGCCGGCCGGGCGCAACTTCCGCGTGCTCGACCTGCCGGGCGCCTACAGCCTCAATGCCCAGACCCCGGACGAAGGCATCACGCGTGACGTGGTCGCCGGCCTGCGCGCCGGCGAAACCGCGCCGGACGCGATCCTGTGCGTGGTCAACGCGACCAACCTGCGCCTGAACCTGCGCCTGGTGCTCGAACTCAAGCGCCTCGGGCTGCCGATGGTGCTGACCCTGAACATGGTCGACGTCGCGAAAAAGCGCGGCATCGAGATCGACACCGCCAAGCTGTCGCAGGAACTGGGCATGCCGGTGGTCGAAACCGTCGCCATCCAGTCGGGCGGCGAAAAAGCCCTGCTGGCGGAGCTCGACCGTATGGCGTTCACCGCGCCGGTCAAGGCCAATCCGCTGTCGGCGATCGACGCGGTGCCGGTCGAAGAGACCCAGCGCGAGGTGCGCCGCATCCTGGCCGCCGCCGTTTCCACCACCAAGGACACCGGCAACCTGACCGAGAAGGTCGACAATGTGGTGCTGCATCCGGTGGCCGGCCCGATCATCCTGGCCGCCCTGATGTTCCTGATCTTCCAGGCCGTGTTCAGCTGGGCCGGCACGCCGATGGACCTGATCGAGGCCGGCGTCGGCGCGCTGGGCGAATTCGTCGGCGACCTGCTGGGCGACGGCCTGCTGCACAGCCTGATCGTGGACGGCATCATCGCCGGCGTCGGCAGCGTGCTGGTATTCCTGCCGCAGATCCTGATCCTGTTCTTCTTCATCCTGCTGCTCGAAGACGTGGGCTACCTGCCGCGCGCGGCCTTCCTGTTAGATCGCATCATGGGCAGCGTCGGCCTGTCGGGCCGCGCCTTCCTGCCATTGCTGTCGTCGTTCGCCTGCGCGATTCCCGGCGTGATGGCCGCGCGCACGATCCAGAACCCGCGCGACCGCCTGGTGACGATTATGATTGCGCCCCTGATGACGTGTTCGGCGCGGCTGCCGGTGTATGCACTCTTGATCGCGGCCTTCATCCCCGACCAGACCGTGGCCGGTTTCCTCAACCTGAAGGGCGTGGTGCTGTTCATCCTGTACATGGCCGGCATCCTGTCGGCGATGGCGGTGGCCTGGCTCATGAAGCGGCGCAGCGAATTCAAGCAGCAGGCGCTGATGCTCGAACTGCCGGCCTACCACTGGCCGCAGCCGGGCGCCCTGTTCTCGGGACTGTGGGAGCGCGCCAAGATCTTCCTGATGCGGGTCGGTACCCTGATCCTGACCATGATGATCCTGCTCTGGCTGCTGTCGAGCTTCCCGGGCGCCCCTGAAGGCGCGACCCAGCCGCCGATCTACTACAGCGTGGCCGGCATCATCGGCCGTGGCCTGGAAGTGATCCTGGCCCCGATCGGCTTCAACTGGCAGATCGCGATCGCCCTGGTGCCGGGCATGGCGGCTCGCGAAGTGGCGGTGGGCGCGCTCGGCACCGTGTACGCGCTGTCGGGCGGCGACGAAGTCGGCGACCTGCTGGCGCCGATGATCGCCGAATCGTGGTCGCTGGCCACCGGCCTGGCGCTGCTGGCCTGGTATGTCTACGCGCCGCACTGCCTGCCGACGCTGGCCACCGTGGCCCGTGAAACCGGCAGCCGCAAGTACGCCTGGATCATGGCCGGCTATATGTTCGGCCTGGCCTATGTGGCGGCCTTCATCGTCTATCGCGTCACCCTCGCCGTCACCGGAGCTTGATCATGCAGGAACTGCTTGTTGCCATCATCGTCTCTCTCGCCGCGCTGTACCTGGGCGCGAAATACATGTCGGCCAGCCTGCGCGCGCGTCTGGTCATGCACCTGACTCGCGGCGGCAAACAGTCCATCATCGCGCGCTGGCTGGACAAGTCCGGCGGCGGCGGTTGCGGCGGCGGCAGCTGCGGCAGCGGCTGCGCGCCGAAGCAACCCGACCCACCGGGCAAGCACCGCGTGATCAAGCTGCACCAGCGCTGATCCTTCACCGAAGCCCGCGCCCAGGCGCGGGCTTGTTGGCGCACGCGCAACAGTGCTAAGCTGGCGCCATCGCCACTTCTTCCTCCCGCCATGATCGTCGTCCATCACCTGAACAACTCGCGCTCGCAGCGCATCCTGTGGCTGCTGGAAGAGCTGGGCCTGGAATACGAGATCAAGCGCTATCAGCGCGACCCCAAGACCATGCTGGCCCCACCGGAACTGAAGGCGGTTCATCCGCTGGGCAAGTCGCCGGTGATTTCCGATGGCGAGCTGGTGGTGGCCGAATCGGGCGCCATCGTCGAGTACCTGGTCGAGCGCCACGGCGACGGCCGCCTGCGGCCGGCTGCCGGCACCCCGGCGCGCCTGCGCTATACCCATTTTTTGCATTACGCCGAAGGCTCGGCGATGCCGCCGCTGCTGCTCAAGCTGGTGTTCGACAAGGTCGAGAACAGTCCGATGCCGTTCTTCGTCAAGTCGATCGCGCGCGGCATCGCGCAAAAGGTCAAGGGCAGCTTCGTGCTGCCGCAGATCGCGCTGCACCTGGCTTACCTGGAAGGCGAGCTGGCCAGGCATCCGTGGTTCACGGGTGAAGAATTCACCGCGGCCGACATCCAGCTCAGCTTTCCGCTGGAAGCGGCCGCCTCGCGCGGCGGGCTCGATGCCAGGTACCCGAACCTGAGCGAGTTCCTGAAGCGCATCCACGCGCGTCCGGCCTACCAGCGCGCGCTCGAGCGCGGCGGTGAATACAAGATAGGCAAGGCATAAGAGGACCCACCAGCATGGCCAAGCTGCTCGCCATCGACGGCCTGAACATCGTGCGCCGGGTGTACGAGGCCAGTCCCGAACCGGACTCCGACCTGAAGGCCAGCATCGCGCTGCGCCACGCCTTCTCGTCGTTTCGCAAGGTGCTCGAGACACATGCGCCGACCCATGTGCTGGCCGCCTTCGACCATGGCGGCGATAACTGGCGCCATGCGCTGTACCCGCGCTACCGCGAGGGCCGGGCCGCGATGCCGCACGAGCTGCGCGTGGCGCTGCCCGAATTCCACGAGCGCCTGCGCGGCGTTGGGGTGCAGGTGGTGTCGATTCCCGACGTCGAGGCCGACGATGTGATCGCCACCGGCGTGATGCGCTGGCTGTCGGAAGGGCGAGGGGAGGCCATCGTCGCCACCACCGACAAGGACCTGCACCCGCTGATCGCGCATGGCGCGCTGGTGTGGGACCATTTCAAGAACGAGTGGCATGACGACGCCTGGGTGCGCCAGCGCTTCGGCGTCGCGCCCGAGCGGCTGCACGACCTTCTGGCGCTGATGGGCGACCCGACCGACGGCGTGCCGGGCGTGTCGAAGGTGGGCATGAAAACCGCCGCGCGCCTGCTCAATGCCTATGGCGACCTGGACGCCGTGATCGCTGGCGCCGGCATCCTCAAGACGCCGCTCGGCGAGAGGCTGCGCGCCGAGCGTGAGATACTCGAGATCTCGCGCTGCCTGGTCTCGCTCAAGCTCGACGTGCGCCTGGGCGTGACCTGGAATATGCTGGCCTACGATGCTCACTAAAAGGGAAACGACACGATGCTGAAGGCCGTCATCGTCGATGGAAACGCGGTATCGCGCGCGATGCTGGGCACCGTGCTGGGCGACGGCAGCTACGAGGTGGTGGGCGCGACCCACACCGGCGCGCTCGGCTACGCGCTGGCGATGAAGCATCGCCCGCACGTGGTCTGCATCGCGCGCGAGCAGGTCGAGGACGGCAGCGAGGTGGTCGAGCAGCTGCGCGCCAGCCTGCCCAAGACTTTGGTGTTCCTGGTCTCGGGCACGCTCGACGCCCAGGCCGTGCAGTCGGCAGCGGCGCGCGGCGTGCACGGCTTCATCGTCAAGCCGTTCAAGGCCGAGACCGTGCTGCGCACGATCCGCAATACCGTGCTGGCCTTCGTCAAGAAGCAGCAGGCCGCCGCCGTTAAGCCTCCGGGCGACGCTTAACTGCGGCGGCCGACTTCGTCCGAGGCGATCGCCGCCAGCTCGCGCAGCGCGCGCAGCTCGCGTTCGCGCAGGCGCCGTGGTTCGCTGTCGAGCACGCACAGCGAGCCGAGCGCCATCCCGTTGGCCGCCAGCACCGGATAGCCGGCGTAGAAACGGATATGCGGCGCGCCCGTTACCAGCGCATTGCCCGCGAAGCGCGGATCGACGCGCGCATCTTCGACCACGAACGGCCCGTCCTGCATGATCGCGTGGCTGCAGAACGCCAGCTCGCGCGGCGTCTCGCTCGCCTCAATCCCTACCCGCGACTTGAACCACTGGCGCTGCCCGGACAGCAAGGTGAGCAGGGCCATCGGGCATTCGCTCACGTGGCTGGCCAGCCAGGTCACGCGGTCGAATACGGCTTCTGGGGCTGTATCCATCAGCTTCGACGCGGACAGCGTCGCCAGCCGCTGCGCTTCGTTGGACGGCGTCGGATAGCTGGGGCTGGCGGCGGGCACGAATTCGCCGCTCAAGGCTTCTGCGCCGGGCACCGACAGTTCTTGCGCATGCTGGCCCAGGAGCTGCATCACCGCGCTGCGGCGTACGCGCCGATGGCCGCCCGGGGTCTTCCAGGTCGGCAGCGCGCCGCCTTCCATCCAGGCCTGGGCGGTGCTGACCGCGACCCCGAGCAGATGCGCCGCTTCGCGGGTAGTGAGGATCGGATCTTCGTGGTCGACTCTGGTCATGGTGCTGTACTGACGGCTGCAATCTGTGGATTTTACACGAAGCAACAAAAAAAATGCCGAATTTGACGATAGATTTTGCAATAATTGTTGACGCAGGGAACTTATTTCGTAATACTGAATTCAGTTTCGTCAATTCCGTCATTTTATTTTTGCGCGTGAGCGCCATTCCAGCCCAGCCGCCCATGAATTCCCCGATCGATCCCGCGCTATTTGCCGCTGCACCCTATGAAACGGCGCGTCTCGACACCTTGCGCCGCCTCGAGTTGCTCGACACGCCGCCCAGCGAAGCGTTCGATCGCATCACGCGCATGGCGGCCCAGCTGTTCGATCTGCCGATCGCCGCGGTATCGCTGACCGACAGCGACCGCCAGTGGTTCAAGTCGAAGGTCGGGGTCGCGCACGACACCATCCCGCGCATGCGCGCGCCGTGCGCGATGGTGGCCGATAACGGCGGTCTGCTGGTGGTGCCCGACCTGCTGCAGGATGACTATTTTCGCGACAGCCCGCTGGCCGACGGCGGCATCCGCTTCTACGCCGGTGCGCCCCTGACCACCAGCGAGGGCTACTGCCTGGGCGCGATGTGCGTGCTCGGTCTCGAGCCGCGCCAGGTGACCGCCACCGAGAGCCAGGCGCTGCGCGACCTGGCCACCATGGTAATGTCGCAGATCGAATTGCAGCATGCGTTGGGCCGGATCGACCCGGTCAGCGGCCTGCCCAACCGCAACCAGTTCATCAGCGATTTCACCGACCTCGAATTGTCCGAGCCGGCCGGCGACATGCGCCTGGCGGCCCTGGTCAGCCTGGCCAGCCCGCAAGAACTGAGCGAAGCCCAGCAGGTGATGGGATCCGGTTACCTGGACGAGATGGTGCGCGATGCGGTGCCGCAGCTGCGCCTGGGCGGCGCCGGCAAGATCTACCAGGTCGGCACCATCCAGTTCGCCTTCTTTGCCCCGCGCGGCGTCTCGCTCGAGACCTTCCGCTCCCAGCTGCAGTCCTGGCTCGACGCCCGCGTCAGCCATGGCCAGGCGCGCTTCATCACCACCACCACGGTCGGCATCGCGCCATTCACCGTTGGCCATGCTGAGGGCCTGGACCTGCTGCGCAATATGCACAGCGCGGCCCACGACGCCCTGGCCGCCGAGCGCTGCGTGCGGGTGTTCTCGTCCGAGCATGACGCCATCCTGCAGCGCCGTTTCTGGCTGGTGAACGCCTTCAGCGCCGCGTTGGAAAGCCACAACCAGCTGCACCTGGTGTACCAGCCCAAGGTCGCCCTGCACGACGGCGCCTGCGCCAGCGTCGAGGCGCTGCTGCGCTGGAGCCATCCCGAGAGGGGTGTGATATCGCCGGGCGAGTTCATCCCGGTGATCGAGGCCACCTCGCTGGCGCGCGCCACCACCGAATGGGTGCTGGGCGCCGCCATGCGCCAGATGGCAACCTGGCGCCAGGACGGCATCGCGCTGCAGGTGGCGGTCAATGTGTCGGCGGTGAACCTGGAAGAGCCGGACTTTTGCGAGCGCGTCCTGAAGCTCCTGCAACGCCACGGCCTGCCGCCGGCCTGCCTGGCGCTCGAGCTGACCGAGAGCGCGCTGATGCGCAACCCGAAGGTGGCGCAGACCACGCTGGAGCGCCTGGGGCGCGCCGGGGTGCAGCTGGCGATCGACGATTTCGGTACCGGCTACAGCAGCCTGTCCTACCTGCAAAGCCTGCCGGCCAATGTGGTCAAGATCGACCAGAGCTTCATGCGCAACCTGGACCAGGACGAGCGCCGGCGCGCGCTGGTGGGAACCATGATCAAGCTGTCGCACGACCTGGGCCACAAGGTGGTGGCCGAGGGCGTGGAAACGGTGGAAGTGGAACAGATCCTGCGCGCGGCGGGCTGCGACGAAGTGCAGGGCTACCTGCACGCGCGCCCGCTGGCGCCGAACGCGCTGGCCGAATGGCTGGCCAGCCGCGCCTGAAGGTTGATGCTTAGACGATGCTAGAGCGGGCGTCGATGATGCCGCCGCCCAGGCAGACGTCGCCGTCGTACAGCACGGCAGACTGGCCCGGCGTGACCGCCCATTGCGGATCGAGGAAATCGAGGGCGAAGCGGCTGTCGCCTTCGGCCTGCACGGTGCAGGCCACGTCGGCCTGGCGGTAGCGGGTCTTGGCCGCGAGTGTGCGAGGGTCCGGGGCGACACCCGCGACCCAGCTGGCCTGGCCGGCTTGCAGGCGGTTCGACAGCAACCACGGATGGTCGTGGCCCTGCACGATGTACAAGGTATTGGCCTCGATGTCCTTGCGCGCCACGAACCACGGCTCACTGATGCCGTCCGCAGTCTTGCGCGACTTGAGCCCGCCGATGCCGATGCCCTTGCGCTGGCCCAGCGTGTAGAACGACAGGCCGACGTGCTCGCCCACTTGCGTGCCGTCGTCGAGCCTGATCGGGCCCGGCTTATACGACAGGTAGCGGTTCAGGAAGTCGCGGAAAGGGCGCTCGCCGATGAAGCAGATACCGGTCGAATCCTTCTTGGCGGCGTTCGGCAGCTTCAGCTTTTCGGCGATCTGGCGTACTTCGGTCTTGGGGATCTCGCCCAGCGGGAACAGCGACTTCGAGAGCTGCGCCTGGTTCAGGCGGTGCAGGAAATAACTCTGGTCCTTGGTCGCGTCAAACGCCTTGAGCAACTCGAACTTGCCGCTGCCCGTGTTCTCGCGCACGCGCGCATAGTGGCCGGTGGCGATCAGGTCGGCGCCCAGCTTCATCGCATGGTCGAGGAAGGCCTTGAACTTGATCTCGGCATTGCACAGCACATCGGGGTTGGGGGTGCGGCCGGCCTGGTATTCGCGCAGGAACTCGGCGAACACGCGGTCCTTGTATTCAGAGGCGAAGTTGACCGCCTCGATGTCGACCCCGACCACGTCGGCCACGCTGGCCGCGTCGATCCAGTCCTGGCGCGTCGAGCAGTATTCGGAGTCGTCGTCGTCTTCCCAGTTCTTCATGAACAGGCCGACTACGTCATAGCCCTGCTCTTTCAGCATCCACGCCGCGACCGAGGAGTCGACTCCGCCCGACATCCCGATCACGACTTTTTTCTTGCGCATGGTACGTCCGTAATGAATTAAATCCCGCCCTCGAACACCGAAGGGTGGGTGTGCAGCAGGGACAGGGGCGTGCTCTGGCCGGCCAGGTAGTCGTCCACGCACTTGAGCACGATCGGGCTGCGGTGCTGGTCGGCGGTGGCGGCGATTTCGTCGCGCGTCATCCACAGGGTGCGCAGGATGCCTTCGTCGAGCGGCTGGTCGAACTTGCGGCCGACGCTGCCGGCGAAGGTGAAGCGCAGGTAGGTGACGTCGGCATTGCGCGACTTCGAGTGGTAGCGCGACATATACATCCCCACCAGCGTGTGCGGGATGAACTCGTGGGCGGTTTCCTCGAGCGCTTCGCGCACGACCGCTTGTTCCAGCGATTCGTGCGGGTCGAGATGGCCGGCGGGCTGGTTCAGCTTGACGCCCTCGCTCGTCTCTTCCTCGATCAGCAGGAAACGGCCCTCGTGCTCGATGATCGCAGCCACGGTAACCGATGGTTTGAAGATGTCGCTCATGCCTGTCCTTGAAAATGAGCCGGTATTCTACCTCGGGCCGGGGCTGCTCTGCTCAGCCACGCCCCTCCTTCCGTGCTTGCTTGTCGTTAATTGAGCTTGATCTGTCGCAAAAATGCTGGCAAATCCGTGGTGGTGGCTGAGTTTTGTCAGGTCTATAGCAAATTCATCAAAAGAAGTTTATATTGAGGAAATTGTTGTAAAGACATTTGCGCGTCATAGCAGTCCAACGATTGGAGGCATCCATGAAGTTAGGCATACCGGCCGAGACAAGGCCGGGCGAGACCCGAGTTGCCGCAACTCCCGAAACCGTCAAGAAGCTGGCCGCCAGACACCAGGTCCTGGTGCAGGCCGGCGCCGGCCTGCATGCCGCGGCGCCCGACAGCGCCTATGAAGCGGCCGGCGCCACCATCGTCGATGCCGCCGCCGCCTTTGACGCCGACATCGTGCTCAAGGTGCGCAGCCCGGATGCCGCCGAACTGGCCCTGATGCGGCGCGATGCGGCGCTGGTCGGCATGCTCGACCCTTTCGACACCGATAATCTGGCCGCCCTGGCCGCCGCCGGCATCAATGCCTTCGCGCTGGAAGCGGCGCCGCGCATCACGCGCGCGCAGTCGCTCGACGTGCTGTCGTCGCAGGCGAATATCGCCGGCTACAAGGCGATCCTGCTGGCCGCGAATACCTACGGGCGCTTCATGCCGATGCTGATGACGGCGGCCGGCACGGTCAAGGCGGCGCGCGTGTTGATCATGGGCGTGGGCGTGGCCGGGCTGCAGGCGATCGCCACCGCCAAGCGCCTGGGCGCCGTGATCGAGGCCTCCGACGTGCGCCCGCCGGTCAAGGAGCAGGTCGAGTCGCTGGGCGCCAAGTTCATCGATGTGCCATTTCTGACCGATGAAGAACGCGAGATCGCCAAGGGCAGCGGCGGCTATGCGCGGCCGATGCCGGCCGACTGGATGCGGCGCCAGGCCGAGCTGGTGCACGAGCGCGCGAAACTGGCCGACATCGTCGTCACCACCGCCCTGATCCCGGGCCGCAAGGCGCCGCTGCTGATCGGCGAAGACACGGTGCGCGCCATGAAGCCGGGTTCGGTGATCGTCGACATGGCGATCGCGCAGGGCGGAAACTGCCCGCTGACGGAGCTCGGCAAGACCGTCATGAAGCATGGGGTGCACATCATCGGCGAGCCGAACCTGGCGGCGCTGGTGCCAGCCGATGCGTCGGCCCTGTATGCGCGCAATGTGCTCGATTTTTTGAAGCTGGTGATCGACAAGGACGACCGCTTCTTCATCGACCGCGAGGACGAGATCGTGACCGCGACGCTGGTGTGCGCGGGTGGGGAAGTGCTGCGTAAATAGCTAGGTCAGCTTAGAACCGGACAGGAGACTTTGCATGGACATCAGCCACACCATCATCAACCTGATCATCTTCGTGCTGGCGATCTACGTCGGCTACCACGTGGTCTGGACCGTCACTCCCGCGCTGCACACGCCGCTGATGGCGGTGACCAATGCGATCTCGGCGATCGTGATCGTCGGCGCCATGCTGGCCGCCGGCCTGACCGAAGGCCTGACCGGGCGCGTGGCCGGCACGGTCGCGGTGGCGCTGGCGGCGGTGAATGTGTTCGGCGGCTTCCTGGTCACCCAGCGCATGCTCGAGATGTTCAAGAAGAAGGAAAAGGCCGCGCCGCCGGCCCAGGCCAAGGAGGGCCAGGCATGAACCTCATCAGCATGAACCTCGTCACCTTGTTCTACCTGGTCGCCTCGGTGTGCTTCATCCAGGCGCTCAAGGGCCTGTCGTCGCCCTCGACCGCGCGCCTCGGCAACGCCTTCGGCATGGCCGGGATGGCGATCGCCGTGGTGACCACGGTGGCGCTGATGCTCAAGCTGCAGGACAATCTGGGGCAGGGCGGCGGTTCGGGCTTCCTCCTGGTGCTGCTGGGCGTGGTGGTCGGCGGCGCGATCGGCGCCTATGCCGCCAGGAAGGTCGAGATGACCAAGATGCCCGAGCTGGTGGCGGCCATGCACTCGCTGATCGGCCTGGCGGCGGTGTGCATCGCGATCGCGGCGGTGTCCGAGCCCTGGGCCTTCAATATCGCCACCCGCGATACGCCGCTGCCGTTCGGGAACCGGCTCGAACTGTTCATCGGCACCTTCGTGGGCGCGGTGACCTTCTCTGGCTCGGTGATCGCCTTCGGCAAGCTGTCGGGCAAGTACAAGTTTCGCCTGTTCCAGGGCGCGCCGGTGCGCTTCGCCGGCCAGCACATCCTGAACCTGGTGCTGGCGATCGCGATCGTGGTGCTGGGCCTGATGTTCTGCTTCGCCGACGGCGTCGCGCCCGCCTGGACGCCCTTCATCGTGATGGCGGCGCTGGCCTTCATACTCGGCGTATTGATCATTATCCCGATCGGCGGCGCCGACATGCCGGTGGTGGTCTCGATGCTCAATTCCTATTCTGGCTGGGCGGCGGCCGGCATCGGCTTCTCGCTCAACAACTCGATGCTGATCATCGCCGGCTCGCTGGTCGGCTCGAGCGGCGCGATCCTGTCGTACATCATGTGCAAGGCGATGAACCGTTCTTTCTTCAATGTGATCCTGGGCGGCTTCGGCGGTGAGGCAGCCGTCGACGACGGCGCAGGCAAAGAACAGCGCCCCGTCAAATCCGGTTCGGCCGAAGACGCCGCCTTCATCCTGCAGAATGCCGAGTCAGTGATCATCGTCCCCGGCTACGGCCTGGCGGTGGCGCGCGCCCAGCACACGGTAAAAGAGCTGGTCGACAAGCTGACCGAGCGCGGCGTAACGGTGCGCTACGCAATCCACCCGGTGGCCGGCCGCATGCCCGGTCACATGAACGTGCTGCTGGCCGAGGCCGAGGTGCCCTACGACCAGGTGGCCGAGATGGAAGACATCAACGGCGAATTCGGCCAGACCGACGTAGTGCTGGTACTGGGCGCCAACGACGTGGTGAACCCGGCGGCAAAAGATCCAAAATCGCCGATCGCCGGCATGCCAATCCTGGAGGCGTATCGCGCCAAAAGCATCATCGTCAACAAGCGCTCGATGGCGTCCGGCTACGCAGGCCTGGACAACGACCTGTTCTACCAGCCCAACACGATGATGGTCTTCGGCGACGCCAAGAAGGTGATCGAATCGATGGTCAAGGCCGTCGAATAACTCCAATCACTATCCCAACAATTAGGGTCAGAGTAGACTTATCGGCCAATTTCCCGACAGACAATTAGGGTCAGAGTCGAATTCTTTGACAACATCGAGTTAGGAAATTGCTCAATAATTTTAGTCTGACCCTAATGGTGAGTTAATAAGCGCTTGGCACGCTTCCTATCGGGTTCAAATCCTTTCAGTTTGCCTTAATGGAAGAGAACGAAGCAAAAAATTCCATAGCGGAACCTTAAATTGGAAGAATTAGGGTCAGAGTCGAATTGTTGAGCAATTGTTCTCCCATTAAATAGGGTCAGAGTAGAATTAATTAACAATTTATTTACTGAAGTTGTCAAACAATTCGACTCTGACCCTAGTTGCGGGTTGGCGGGGCCGAGAAGGTTATCGGAGCGGTGTTCAAGGCTGTGGGTGAGGCGTGATGCATGGCGGCGCGCCGTTGATGTAGCGCCAGCCGCGGCTCATGTGGATCGTCGCGCTGGCGTCGAGAACCGCGTCCGGGCCGCACAGCGTCGCGGCGGCGCCCGTATTGGCTTCGTTGTACATGATCTTGGTCGGGCGCTGGGCGTCTGGCCACTTGATTATCGTGGTGGTCGGCATGTCGCCATCAATGCCCAGCGCGCGATCGTGGAAGATTTCGGGATCCGGGTTGTATAGCGCGGGAGCGGTGCGCAGCAGCCAGGCGGCGGCGGGACTGAATTCGGTGTGCTCATATTGCTTGGCATGCCACATTGCGCCGACTTGCACCAGCAGCACCAGCGCCAGGGCCCTGGTCGGCCAGCGTGGCATCAGGACACATCCGGCCAGCGCCAGGTACAGCAGCGGCGCCGCGCCCCAGACCACATAGCGCATGGGGCCGGCGGCGCCCGAATTCCAGTTCGAGGTCGACATGGCCGGTATCACCAGCGCCAGCATCAGTCCCAATGCGCCCGCGGCAAGCCAGGCGAAGCGCCGTGCGCGCAGCGCCCACGCCTGCCACAGCAACAGGACGGCCACCGCCGGGAAGGCCACGATGGCGCCCTGGTTCGGGTCGAAGAAGAAGGACGACAAGCGTCCCAAGCCGATCAAAGAGGTGTCGCTCGCTACCTTGGCAATAATGCTGGGCACCCCGAAATGCCACAGGTTGAATAGCACCGGCAGGCTCGCCATCGCGACCAGGAGCGCGCAGGCGAGCAGGTTGCGAAGGGTGATGGTGGCGCGCAGCGCCGCGCGCCAGTGCAGGTCTTCGGAGGCGATCAACCAGCCCAGGCGCAGCACGGGCGCGAACAGGGCGACGAAAACCAGCGGGGGATTCTGCATCGCCGCCAGGCCCGGAAGGATCACCGCGACCAGCGGGCGACCGAGGCTGAACAGGATCAGGCCCGAGACCAGCGCGGCCATGCTGAATACTTCGGGACTGAACCAGTTCAGGTAGCGCAGCGCGCCGCACAGCAGGAACAGCGCCAGCGCCAGCCACGCACGCCGGGCTGAACCGAGCAGCAGATAAAGGGCGATCCCCAGCACCAGGACCGGCAGCAGATTGACCAGTTGCCCCGCCTTGAAGGGATCGACGCCGACCGCATCGAAGACCCGCAGCGGAATCGCCGCCAGCGCCGGGTAGGCAAAGAAGTGAATCGCCAGGTATTGACCATGGCGTGAGCGGATCAGGCCAGGCAAGGGCACCTCGTCGCCGCGCACCATATTCTGGCGCACCGTCGTGAACAACTCCCGAAAACCATCCTCGTGCGACAGCGCGATGGCGCGGTCGACGTCGGCCAGCGCGATGTAGGGCGTACCGTGCTGGGCCAGCGCGATCGCCGTCAGGCCATACTCGGGGAAGTCGCCGCCCTTGCGCACTTTGGTGGCGCACAACACCAGCACGAGAACCAATAGGAGAGACAGGACGAAGCGTGGAAACGGTGCTTGCATGAGTGCCGGGCTTTTAGTTTGCAAAGAACAATGCTTTTGAGTGTAGTGCGAATACCCTGAAATCACCAGTCCATGCGCGAATCGTCCTGCCAACAGCAGGATTGATCAGTGACCGGCCTGAAGCGGCTAGGTACCCTGTTTGTTCGACGCACACCGCTGCGGATCCGGCTCGCGGTCCGGGACCGGCGCAGCGTGGTGCCCTATCCAGTCCATCAAACAGGGAGTGCCAGTGAAGTTATTATTATTGATCGGATTCATGGTGGTGAACGGCTTGGCCACCGTCCATGCACAAGCCAAGCCAGAGGCGCAAGGCGCGGACCTGATCGTGCACAACGCGAAGATCCACACCGGCAATCCGGGACAGCCGGCCGCGTCCGCCGTAGCCGTCAAGAATGGCCGCATCTACTCGGTCGGCACCGATGCCGAGATACTGGGCCTGAAAAACGCCAACACCCGGGTCATCGATTCGCGCGGCCGGCGCCTGATCCCGGGCATCATCGACGCCCACACCCACGTGCTCAATGAGCTCGGCTACAACTACACCCTGCGCTGGGACGGGGTGCCGACGCTGCGCCAGGCCCTGGCGATGCTCAGCGAGCAGGCCAAGCGCACGCCGGAAGGCCAGTGGGTGAAGGTGGTTGGCGGCTGGTCGCCCTACCAGTTCGAGGAAAACCGCTTCCCGACCATGGACGAACTGCGCAAGGCCGTCCCCAATCGCCCGCTGATCGTGCAGTATGCCTACAACCGCGCCTTCATGAACCAGCAGGCGATGGATGCCTTCGGCGTGGGCACCGACAAATTCCCCAACTTGCCGGGCACCGAGCTGGAAAAAGACGCGCAGGGCCGCTATACCGGCGTGGTCCAGGGCTATACCTTCACCTTCATCGCCATGGAAACCATGGTCCCCCAGCTTTCCCCGGCTGAAGAAGTGAGCTCGCTGGTCCAGATCGTCCATAGTCTCAATCGCGTCGGGATCACGTCGGTGGTCGATTCCGGCACGGGTTTCCGCGGCTATCCCAAGGCCGTGCACACCGTGGATGCCCTGGCCCGCGACAACCGCCTCAACATCCGCATGCCCTTCGTGGACATCCAGTTTGGCGAAGGCGCCGACTTCAACGTGGTGGACGCGCAGATCGAGGCGATCACGAAGACGGCGCCGATCGGTCCCGGGCATAACCTGCACCCGCACCTGGCCCACGGCTACTCCTACCAGGGCGCCGGCGAGCTGCTGTCGGTGGAAGTCCACGATCACGAGAACTTCGACCGCCCGACGCTCATCATCGAGCCAGCCAGGATGCACCAGCTGGTCGAGCAAGATATCGCCAAGCTGGTCCAGCGGCGCATCCCGTTCCGCGAGCACATCTCGTACGACGAGAACATCACGCCATTCCTCGATGCACTCGAGAAGCTCAATGCAAAGACGCCGCTCGACGGCCTGCGCTGGAGCCTGGAACACGCCGAGACCATCAGTCCCGCCAACATCGCCAGGGTCAAGGCGCTGGGAGGAGGTATCGCGCTCGACACCAAGATGGCCTTGCATGGCGACGGCTTCGTCAAGACCCATGGCCTCGAGAAGGCCTTGCAGACCCCGCGCCTGCGCCATCTGGTCGACAGCGGCATCCCGCTGGCCATGACCACCGATGCCTTCCGGGCCGCCTCGTTCAATCCATGGATCGGCATCGGCTGGATGGTGTCCGGGAAGTCGATTGCCGGGACCGAAATCCTGGCCAGGGACAATCGCCTGACGCGCGCCGAAGCGCTGGGGCTGTTCACCCGCAAGGCGGCGTGGTTCACGAGCACCGAATCCGAGATGGGCATGATCGCCCCTGGCTACCTGGCCGACTTCGTCCTGCTGGACCGCGACTACTTCTCGGTGCCGGAGTCGCAGATCAAGTCCATTTCGTCGGTCCTGACCATCATGGATGGCCGTGTGGTATACGGCGCCCAGGACTACCAGGCGCTGTCGCCGAAGCTGCCCGAGATCCTGCCTGGCTGGTCGCCGATCAAGCACTTCGGCGGCTATTACCAAGCCCGGTGAGGAAGGTGCGTGCGGCCTGGCTCGGCCTGTCCCTGCTGCTGGTGGCCGATGCCGCGCTGGCGCAGCCTGGTCCAGCGCCCCTCAGCGTCGGCGGCGACCTGCGGGTACGTTACGAGCACACCGGCAATCCGCGCTACGGACTGCAGCAGGAGGACCGCTGGGGCGTGCTGATGCAGCGCGCCTCGGTGTTCGCCGACCTGCGTTTGGGCGAACATTGGCGCGGCTACGCCAAATTGTCCAGCTCGACCACCAACGGCCGCCGCGCCGGCCCGACGCCGGTGGACGAAAACCGGCTCGATCCCACCAACCTGTTCGTCGAGTGGCAGTCGGGCGCGGAGGACCAGGACCGCGTCGGCATGCGGGTCGGCATCCAGGAGCTGCAGTTCGGATCGGGCCGCGTCATCGACGCGCGCGAAGGCCCGAATGTCAGGCGCAGCTTCGAAGCGGTGCGCGCCTATGCGACGGCCGGCGCCTGGCGGGTCGACGCCTTCAGCGCGGCACCACGCCAGAACTTGGCGGGCAGCTTCGACGACGTCCAGTCGCCGACCCAGGCGCTGCGCGGCATCTACGCGACCCGCAGCGGGGGCGTCACTTCCTGGGACCTGTACGCGCTGCATTACGAGGACAGCGTGGCGCGCTACGTCCAGGGCGAGGCGCACGAACGGCGCTGGTCGGTCGGCGCCCGCCTGTTCGGCGCCAGCAAGGCCTGGGACTGGAACTGGGAAGCCGCCGTGCAGGGCGGGCGCTTCGGCGACGCGGGTATCCGCGCCTGGTCGCTCGCCACCGACACCGGCTATACCTTCGAGGGCGTGGCCGGACGACCGCGACTGGCCTTGCTGCTCGCCGCCGCCAGCGGCGACAAGGATCCCGGCGACAATCGCCTCGGCACCCTGAATGCCTTTTACCCGCGCGGTAATTATTTTGGCGACGAGGCGACCCTCGGGCCACGTAACTTCTTCAATATCCACCCGGCGCTGGGCATGCGGATCGCGCCCGGGGTGCAGCTCAACGCCAGCCTCGACTTCTTCTGGCGCCACAGCACCCGCGACGGCGTGTATGCGCCCAACGGCTCACTGCTGCGGCCCTCTGGCGACAGCCGTGCGCGCTATGTAGCGACCATCGCCTCGCTCGGCGCCACCTGGACCATGGCGCGCGGCTGGTCCTCGACTGCGGTCATCGCCTACGGCCAGCCGGGCGCCTTCCTGCGCGAGTCGGGCGCCGACGATGCGCTGAGCTTCATCAGCATCGGCGCGCAATACCGGTTCTGATGTTGCGCATCCGGCGACACAGCATCGCGCGGCGCGCGGCTAGTCGCGGCCGTACAGGCAGGGATAATCGGCAGGATGATGTCGAACCCACACGAACTTCCCGAGAACGTGCCCATGCTGGCGATCTCCAGCCGCTGCTGGAACGGGATCAATGTCGACCTGATCGAGTACACCTGCACCGGCAGGATCCTGGTCCGGCTCGCGCGCCATGAAGCGTCCACCCGGCTCGGCACCAAGCTCGAAGAGGTCGGACGCGGCTATGCCGAACCGAGGTCCGCGCCGGGCACCCCCAATCCCCACCCCTACACGCCGCTGCCGATGTATCTGGCGCCGGCCGAGATGGAGCTGTGGGGCTATGCGGCCGATGCCCGTTATCTCAAGTGCGCGGCGATCAGCTTCGACGGCAAGCTGCTGCAGGAGCGCCTGGGCATGGCCGGATCGCCGGGAGTGATCGATGTTCCGCGGCTGCGATTCTCGGATACGCGGGTATGGACCTTGATCCGCCTGCTCACGGCGGCGATCGACGACCCCGACCCCACCTCTCAGCTGTACGGCGACGCGCTGACCACCGCGATCGCTGCCTTGCTGTTCAAACGGCCCAGGCAGGCCAAGAGTGGCAAGTCCGGACTCTCGGCGCTTCAGCTCAGGGATGCGATGGCCTATCTCGAGGCCGGGATGCCGGCCAAGATCGAGCTCGCGACACTGGCCGAACTGGCCGGCTTGTCGCAGTCGCACTACAGCCGCGCCTTCAAGGCCTCGACCGGGCTGGCGCCGTACCAGTGGCAGTTGCAGGCCCGGGTCGAGCGCGCCAAGGACCTGCTGTTGAACACCAATGGCGGCCTGGAAGATGTCGCCACAGCCACCGGCTTTGCCGACGCGGTGCATTTTGGCCGCACCTTCCGCAAGCTGACTGGCGCCACGCCGGCGGCGTGGCGGATCGACCAGCTCACCTAGATCAGCGGCGCCCGAACATCATCAGGTCGGCCAGCAGCATCCGTGCCGGACGCGCCAGGTCGAGCGCGGCCAGGCCCAGGCCCAGCAGCGGCTGCAGCGGACCACCGCCAGTAAAGGCGCGCGCCATGGTGTCGGTCAGGCCGATGGTCAGTGTGCGGTCTTGCGCCCGCTCTTGCATGAAGCGCCCGATCGCGGCCGAGTCGCTGCCGCGCGCCAGCTGGCGCGCCAGCACGGCGGCGTCGCGCAGGCCCAGGTTCAGGCCCTGGCCGGCCACCGGGTGCAGCGTCTGCGCGGCATTGCCGATCGCGACCGTGCGCGCGGTGGCGCGCGCTTCGGCGTTCAGGCCGAGCGGGAAGGCGACGCGTGGCGACACCCTGGTGAAGCTTCCCAGGCGGGTGCCGAAGGCGGCGCCCAGCTGCTGCAGGAAGCTCGCGTCATCCAGCTCGAGGATGCTGGCTGCGCGCTCGGGACGCACGCACCAGACCAGCGCATACTGGTGACCATCGGGGCCGTCTTCCGGCAGCAGGGCCAGCGGGCCCTCGTCGGTGAAACGTTCGAAGGCGCGGTGCGCGATCGGGGCGTCGCTCGTCACGCGCGCGATCACGGCGGTCTGCTGGTAGTCGCGGCTGCGGGCGCGATTGTCTTGCTGGCCGAAGATGCCGCCTTCGGCCTGCACCGCCACCTGCGCACGCAGCGTGCGGCCGTCGTCCAGCGTCAGCAGCGCGCCATCAGGCTGTTCGTCCAGCGCCTGCACCCGTGCCGGGCGCAGCACGGCGACGCCGGCCGCCTCGCAGCGCCGCGCCAGGGCGTCGACCACGGCGCCGTAGCGCGTGACATAGCCCAGCGCCTCGACCTCGTGATCGCGCCGGTCCATCAGGCTGCGGCCCAGCTGGCCGCGGCGCGACACGTGGATCTGGTGGATCGCGGTGGCCGCCAGCGGCCAGGCGCCCACTTCATCGAGCAGTTGCACACTGCCCCAGGACAGCGCGATCGAGCGCGGGTCCGAGATCGCCTGGCCCAGCGATTTGCCGTCGATCAGGGCGATGCGCGGGCCAGGCACACCGCGCCGCACCAGGAAGCTGGCCAGCGCCAGTCCCACCGGGCCGGCGCCGCAAATCGCCACGTCGAAGTCGAGTTCGTATTCGGTCATCGTGTTTCCTGCATCAAGGCTTCGATCTGCGCCACGTCCTTCGGCGCGTTGCCGGTCAGGATGCGGCAGCCGGTGGCGGTGACGACGACGTCGTCCTCGATCCGGATGCCGATATTCCAGAACCGTTCCGGCACGCCGTCGCCGGGGCGCACATAGATGCCCGGCTCCACCGTCAGCGCCATCCCCGGCAGCAGGGGACGCGAGGGTTTGTCGGGCACAGTCAGGTCGCGGTAGGCGCCGACGTCGTGCACGTCCATGCCCAGCCAGTGGCCGGTGCCGTGCATATAGAACTGCGCGTAGGCGCGGGTGGCGATCGCGTCGTCGAGCGAGCCGACCTTGTGTTTGTCCAGCAGGCCGAGGTCGAGCATGCCCTCGGTGAGCACGCGCACCGCGGCGTCATGGATCGCGCTGTATGGCTGCCCTGGAACAATCGCCGCGATCGCCGCGGCCTGCGCGCGCAGCACCAGCTCGTACAGGGTGCGCTGCGCATCGCTGAAGCGGCCATTGGCCGGATAGGTGCGCGTGATGTCGGCCGCATAGCCGTCGAACTCGCAGCCGGCGTCGATCAGCACCAGGTCACCGTCTTCCACGCGCCGGTTGTTGGCGCTGTAGTGCAGCACGCAGGCATTCGCGCCCGCAGCGACGATCGAGGGATAGGCCGGGAACTGGGCGCCGTTGCGGCGGAACTCGTGCAGCAGCTCGGCCTCGATCTCGTATTCGACCATGCCGGGCCGGGTGGCGCGCATCGCGCGCGCATGCGCCTGGCCCGAAATCATGCCGGCACGCGCCATCAGGGAGATCTCGTGCTCATCCTTCAGTAGCCGCATCTCGTCCAGCATCGCCAGCAGGTGATGCGTCGTTTGCGGCGCGGTCATGCCGCTGCGGCCGCGCGCGCGCACGGCTTTCAGCCATCCCGCCACCTGGGCGTCGAGCGCCGCGCCCTGGCCCAGCGCGTAGTACAGCGCCGGCGCATCGGCCAGGATGTCGGTCATATGTGCATCGAGATCGTCGATCGGATGAGACTCGTCGAAGCCGAATTCCTGCCGGGCCGCGTCCAGGCCGAAGCGGAACCCTTCCCAGATCTCGCGCTCGACATCCTTCTCGCGGCAGAACAGGATCGAGCGGGCAGGGCGCTCGCCCCGCGCCGCCACCAGCACCAGGAAGCTCTCCGGTTCGGCGAATCCGCTCAGGTAATAGAAATGGCTGTCATGGCGATACGGATAGTCGCTGTCGCCGTTGCGCAGCACTTCAGGTGCGGTGCCCAGCACGGCCACCGCGCCCGGCTGCATCTGCGCCAGCAGGCGCGTACGCCGACCGGCGTACGGCATCATGAAGCCGTCTTGGCCGCCCGCAGCGGCGCGTTCAGTTCTTCCAGCTGGCCCACGGTGCCGACATTGACCCACTGGCCCTGGTAGATCTCGCCGCCGACCCGGCCCTGCTCGATGAACTTGCGCATCAGGGGCCCGAACTTGAGGAACTCGCCGGCCTGGATCCCATCGAACATCTCGGCGCGGTACACACCGATACCGGCGAAGTTCCACTTGGTCGCGCCGTCGTTCTTGAGCGTATACATATCGAGCGCGAAGTCGCCCTCAGGGTTGTGCCACGGGTTCGGCGTCAGCCACAGCCAGGCGATATCGCGCTTGTCGACCGGGTAGGGAACGCCGACCGCATCGATGTCCTTGAGCGCGTCGAGCGCCGCCGAGAAATCGAAATAGGGCGCATAGATATCGCCCGACACCGCCAGGAACGGCTCGTCACCCAGCAGGTGCAGCGCATTGGCGATCCCGCCCGCGGTCTCGAGCGGGGTCGGCTCATGCGAGTAGACGATGCGCGCGCCGTAGCGGCTGCCGTCGCCCAGCTCGTCCTCGATCATGTGTCCGAGGTGGGAGTGGTTGATGACAATGTCAGGAATCCCGGCGCGCACCAGGTTCAGCACATGCCACGTAATCAAGGGCCGCCCGCGCACCTTCAACAGGGGCTTGGGGCAGGCATCGGTAAGTGGCCGCATGCGCTCGCCGCGGCCGGCGGCGAAAATCATCGCTTTCATGCCGGGCCTCAAAAGGTGTAGCCGACCTGCGGCGCTTTGTCTTCGAGCGCGTCGAGCAGGCGCAGGAGCGGCTTGAGTTCGGTGTAGCGGTTGGCCGTCTTGCGCACGTAGTCGATCACCGTCGGCAGGTCACCCATATAGTGGGCCTTGTTGTCGCGGTAGTTCAGGCGGCAGAAGATGCCGAGGATCTTCAGGTGGCGCTGGATGGCCATGAACTCGAAGTCGCGATAGAAGGCGTCGATGTCGGGATTGACCGGCAGGCCGGCCTGCTTGGCGCTCTGCCAGTAGCGCACCACCCAGTCCAGCACGATCTCTTCGTCCCACTGGATATAGGCGTCGCGCAGGAGCGAGGCCAGGTCGTAGGTGACGGGGCCATACACGGCATCCTGGAAATCGAGCACGCCCGGATTGAACCGGTCGAGGAACATCAGGTTACGCGAATGGAAATCGCGGTGCATGAAGACCTGCTGCTGCGCCAGCACATTGGCGGCGATCGCTTCAAAGACCTTGTCGAGCGTGGCCTGCTGTTTTTCGTCGAGCGTCACGCCCAGGTGCCGGTTCAGGTACCACTCCGGGAAGATGTTCAGCTCGCGCATCACGAAGGCGCGGTCGAATTCGGGCAGCACGCCCGGCTGGCTGGCCATCTGGAACTTGAGCAGGGCGTCGACCGCGTCGGAATACATGAAGGCGGCGTTGTCGCTGTCGAGGCGCGAGAGATAGGTGGTGTTGCCCAGGTCGCCCAGCAGCAGGAAGCCCTGTTCAACATTGCGCGCGGCGATCTCGGGAACGGTCACGCCGGCATCGAACAGCAGGCCCTGCACGTGGATAAAGGCCGGCACGTTTTCGCGTTCCGGCGGCGCGTCCATGGCGACCAGGGTGGCGCCGAGCTTATCCTGCATGGCTGGCACGACGTCGTAGCGGAAGTAACGGCGAAAGCTCGCGTCGATCGAAGCGGGACGGCCGGATTCGACTTCCACCAGGCCGGTCGAGGCCAGCCATTCGTTCAGTTGTGCCAGGCGCAGATCGGGAGCGAGTGCGGCGTCGGCGGAAGTGGAAGATTTTTGATACAAGGATGACATGAAGCGGCCTGACGAATCCGGTTGGTTGAGCTAATTCCCATATAATAAGGGATTCATTCTAAAAAAACCGCCCTTTATGGTGCATGTCCGAATTTCCATGAGCTGCGATTTTCCATGAGCTGGTCGTCACGCCAACCTTTCCCACCGCGGCAGGTACTCGCGCTCTATGCATTGGTTACCGCTACCGCGGTCCCGGCATTTGCCCAGGGTGTTCCCCCTGCACCACAAGCTGAAGACCAGCTCCCCGTCACCATCCAGGCCGAGGAGATCGGCGGCCGTCCCGACCGCCGGCTCGACCTGAACCGCGACGTCGAGATCACGCGCGGCCAGACCGGCATCACCGCCGATACCGCCTGCTACCTGCGGGTCGAAGACGAGGTCACCGCCACCGGCAACGTCAACCTGTGGCGCTTCGGCGACCGCTACAAGGGCGACGAGCTGCAGCTCAATCTCGAGACCGGCAAGGGCTACCTGCTCAACCCGACCTATTTCCTGGCCAGCACCAATGGCCAGGGCGAGGCCGACCGCATCGACTTCCTGGGCGAGCAGCAGGCCATCGTGCGCAACGGCACCTACAGCACCTGCGAAGGCCCCGACCCCGACTGGTACCTCAAGTCGAGCACCCTGCGCCTGGACAGCGGGCGCGATGTCGGCACCGCCGGCAAGACCATCATCTATTTCAAGGACGTGCCCATCATTGGCACCCCGGCGATGTCGTTCTCGCTGTCCGGCCAGCGCCGCTCCGGCTGGCTGCCGCCCACCGTGGGCTTCGGCTCGCAGGGCAAGGCCGAGGTGATGGTGCCGTACTACGTCAACATCGCCCCCAACCGCGACCTGACGCTGTATCCGCGCATGATGTTCGACCGCGGCTTCCAGATGGGCGCCACCGGCCGCTACCTGGGCAGCAGCTACCAGGGCGAGACCCATGTCGAGGTCCTGCCTGACGACCGCAAGACCGACACCACGCGCTGGCGCGTCGACTCGCTGCACACCCAGTCGATCCGGCCGAACTGGTCGTACGGCTGGAACCTGCATGGCGCCTCGGATGACGAATACCCGTCCGACTTCTCGCGCAACGTCTCGGCCAGCGCCGAGCGCCAGCTGTTGCGCGAAGTGCGCACCGACCTGTACGGCCAGTTCTGGAGCCTCTCCGCGCGCGCCCAGAACTACCAGGTGCTGCAGGATCCGGCCGCCGACCTCGACCCGAACCTGCGGGTGGCGCGCCCGTACGACCGCCTGCCGCAGATTAACTTCCGCGCCGCGCGCTACGATGTGGCCGGCTTCGACTGGGCGATCGACGCCGAGCTGACCCGCTTCGACCATCCTACCGACGTCGGCGGCAACCGCGCGGTGATCCAGGGCCAGGTCAGTTATCCGATCGTGCGCCCGGGCTGGTTCGTCACGCCCAAGCTGATGTACAACGCGGCCAAGTACGATCTCGAAAAACACGCGAGCCGGGTCGACATGCCCACCAAGATCTCGCGCACGATCCCGACCTTCTCGCTCGACAGCGGGCTGGTGTTCGAGCGCAAGGCCTCGCTGTTCGGCGGCGCCGCCACCCAGACCCTCGAGCCGCGCCTGTTCTATGTCTACACGCCATACGAAAACCAGGACGACGTGCCGTTGTTCGACACTGGCCGCTCCGGCTTCAACTACGCCCAGCTGTTCTCCGAAAACCGCTACGTCGGCCTGGACCGGGTGTCCGACGCCAACCAGGTGACGGCGGCGCTGGTATCGCGCTTCATCCAGGAAGACGGCGCCGAGCGCCTGCGGCTGGCCTTCGGCCAGCGCCAGTACCTCAAGCAGCCACGCGTGGGCCTGCTCGCGAAAGAACCGCCACACCAGAGCCGCTCCGACATGCTGCTGGCGGCCTCCGGCACCATTTCCGAGTCCTGGAGCTTCGATAGCGGCGTACAATACGATGCCAGCGGAAGTAGTTTGTACAGCTCGAATGTGGGTGTACAGTGGCGTCCGGGGCAGATGAAGGTGTTGAACGCCGAATACCGTTATCAGCGTGACAGCTTCCGCAACATCGACCTGTCGGCGCAGTGGCCGATCGGCCGCCGCTGGTATGGCGTGGGGCGGGTCAGCTACGCGCTGCGCTCGTACGGCGTGGGGCCGCAGGTCGATACCGCTACGGGCGGCGGCAAGCTGATCGAAAGCCTGATCGGTCTCGAGTACAAGGCCGATTGCTGGGTGTTCCGGATGGGCGCGCAGCGTTTCGTGACCGCGTCGCGCGAGGCTTCGACACCGATCTTCTTCCAGCTCGAGCTCAATGGCTTGTCGCGCCTGGGCCTGGGCAATCCGCTCGAGTCGTTCAACAAGAGCATCCCGGGCTATACGCGACTCAATACCGGAATCGGACGGCTCTAAGCAAGCGTTCAGACTAGCAGTCCATACTAGCCGTCCATGATTCGTCGTCCATGATGTGAACTATCCTGATATGAGTGCTTTCCAGATGATGCGTACTACCCGTTTGCAGTCCCTCCAGATGGCGGCAGCACTGCTGTGCGCGCTTACCGCCGGCCAGGCGCTGGCCCAGGAAACCCCGGCTTCCACCGGTGGCGGCTTCCTGCCGCCCGCTTCGGCCAATGCCAAGGTGGTCGATTCGATCCAGGTTGTCGTCAATGACGAAGTGATCACCCGCAACGAAGTCGCGGGCCGCCTGGTGCAGGTCACCCAGAACATGAAGGCGCGTAACGCCCAGATGCCCGACCCGGCCACCATGGAGCGCCAGGTGCTCGAGGCCATGATCGTCGAGCGCGCCCAGCTGCAGCTGGCGAAAGAGATGGGCGTCAAGGTCGACGACCGCACCCTCGACGCCACCATCGGCCGCATCGCCGAGAATCAAAAGCTGTCGGTGCAGGACATGCGCAACCAGATGGAAAAAGAGGGCATGCCGTTCTCGCAGTTCCGCGAAGACATCCGCAACGAGATCATGATGCAGCGCCTGCGCGAGCACGAGGTCGACAGCAAGATCCAGGTTTCCGAAGCCGAGATCGACACCTATATGGCCGCCGCCAAGGCCGCCGAGGCCGACCGCATCGAGGTCGACATCTCGCAGATCCTGGTGCGCGTGCCAGAGAACGCTTCGCCGGAACAGATCGCCGCACGCGCCGCGCGCGCCGAGGAAGTCATGCGCCAGCTGCGCACCGGCGCCGACTTCGCGCGCATGGCCTCGACCTATTCCGACGCGCCTGACGCCCTCAAGGGCGGCGAGATCGGCTGGCGCGACGCCGACCGCCTGCCGCCGATGTTCTCGACCGAGCTGCGTAAACTCCAGGCAGGGCAGGTGACCCCGGTCCTCAAGACCAATGTCGGCTTCCACATCCTCAAACTGGCTGGCAAGCGCCCGCTGGGCGGCGAGACCGAGAAATCCGTGGTCGAGCAGACCCACGCGCGCCACATCCTGATCAAGGTCACCCCGACCATGACCGAGGGCGAGGTCAAGCGCAAGCTGCTCGAGCTGAAAGAGAAGATGGACAATAACGCCGGTTCCTTCGAGGACCTGGCGCGCCTGCACTCGCAAGATGGCTCGGCCGCCAAGGGCGGCGACCTGGGCTGGCTGTACCCGGGCGACACCGTGCCGGAATTCGAAACCGCGATGAATGACCTGAAACCGGGCCAGGTGTCGGATGTCATCCAGTCGCCGTTCGGCTTCCACCTGATCCAGGTCATCGGTCGCAAGAGCGAAGACGTCACCCTGCAGAAAGAACGCAATGTGGCGCGCCAGGTCCTGCGCGACCGCAAGATGCAAGAGGCGATGGAAGACTGGATGCGCCAGGTGCGCGACCGCGCCTACGTCGAGTTCCGCGAGGAGCAGTAATCCATGGTTGCGCCACAGGCGCCTGAGCGCCCGTTGGCGCATCGGGGGGCCGCATCCCAACGGCCGGTGCTGGCGATCACGGTCGGCGAGCCGGCCGGCATCGGTCCCGAGATCGCGATCCGCGCCGCCTGGGCCTTGCGCGAGCAGGCCAACTGCGTGCTGGTTGGCGACGCCGCCTTCCTGGCGCTCACCGCGAGCCTGATCGATCCGGCGATTCGCCTGGCGGCGCTGTCGACCCAGGCCCTGCGTAACGGCGGCCTGCCGCATTTCGGCGTCGAACGCCTGGCCGTGGTCGACGTGCCGCTGGACGCCCACGTGGTGCCGGGCCAGCTCGATGCCGGGAATGGCCGCGCCGTGCTGGCCACGCTCGACCTCGCGATCGAAGGCTGCGCTCGCGCATGGTTCGACGCCATCGTCACCGCACCGCTGCAGAAAAGCACGATCAACGACGCCGGCATCGCGTTTTCTGGCCATACCGAATACCTGGCCGAGAAGACCGGCACGCCCAGGGTCGTCATGATGCTGGCCGGAGCGCCGGCCAACGACCAGCCTTATTTGCGGGTGGCCCTGGCCACCACCCACTTGCCTCTGAAGGACGTCCCGGCTGCGCTCACGCGCGAGAACCTGACCCAGGTGCTGGACATCCTGCATGCCGACCTGCGCGATAAATTCGGCATCGCCGCGCCGGTGATCCTGGTCACCGGCCTGAATCCCCACGCCGGCGAGAACGGCTACCTGGGCCGCGAAGAGATCGACGTCATCACGCCGGTGCTGGAAAGCGCGCGTGGTCGCGGCATCGATGCGCGCGGCCCGTATCCGGCCGATACCCTGTTCCAGCCCAAATACCTGCAGGACGCCGATTGCGTGCTGGCGATGTACCACGACCAGGGTTTGCCGGTGCTGAAGCACGCGACCTTTGGGCGCGGCATCAATGTCACCCTGGGCCTGCCCCTGATCCGCACCTCGGTCGATCACGGTACCGCCCTCGACCTGGCCGCCCGGGGCCTGGGGCTGGCCGATTGCGGCAGCATGGAAGAGGCGATCCGCGCCGCCATGCACATGGTGGCCGCGCGCCGCGCCGCCGCCACTCCCGAATAATCAAGAAAGCAATAATGAAACACGTCGCACGCAAGCGCTTTGGCCAGAACTTCCTGACCGATAATCAAGTCCTGACCGATATCATCGACGCCATCGGCCCCCAGCGCGGCCAGGCGATGGTCGAGATCGGCCCGGGCCTGGCGGCGATGACGGCCTTGCTGCTCAAGTCGCTCGACCATATGCACGTCGTCGAGCTCGACCGCGACCTGGTGGCGCGCCTCGAAAAAGCCTATCCGCGCGAGCGCCTCACCGTGCATTCGGGCGATGCGCTCAAGTTCGACTTCGGCACGATTCCGGTGCCGGACGGGCAAAAGCTGCGTATCGTCGGCAATCTGCCGTACAACATTTCCAGCCCATTGCTGTTCCACCTGGCCGAATTCGCCCACCTGGTCGAGGACCAGCATTTCATGCTGCAGAAAGAAGTGGTCGAGCGCATGGTGGCCGAGCCGGGCACCAAGGCGTATAGCCGCCTGTCGGTGATGCTGCAATGGCGCTACGATATGGCGATGATGTTCATCGTGCCGCCAACCGCCTTCGATCCGCCGCCGCGGGTCGAATCGGCCATCGTGCGCATGGTGCCGACCCGGCGCCAATTGCCGTGCGACGGCCAGCGCCTGGAAGCGGTGGTGGCCAAGGCCTTCTCGCAGCGGCGCAAGGTGATCCGCAATTGCGTGGCCGGCATGTTTACCGAAGCGCAACTGCGCGAGGCCGGCATCGACCCAAGCGTGCGTCCAGAAGCTGTGACCCTCGAGCAGTACGTGGCGCTGGCCAACCTGCCCGTTACCTGACGTAGGGTGTGCGGCTACGCCGCGCACGCGTTCAAGAAAGAAGCGTTCCACCGCAATCAAAAAGGCGCTGTTCGCGTTATTTCTGCGAACCTTCCATGTCGAGCCTGGTCTCAATACTGTCGAGTTATCCCGAAGAGGGCGATCGTGGACAGTCCGGGCTTTGGTCACTTGTTTGCCGCCTTGCGCGGCATCCCCTTGCACCACGAAGAGCGTGAGCAATTGCGCGCCTGGATCGCGAGCATCAATGACGCGGCCGATTGTGTGGCACTGATCGAACAGGCGGCCGTCGGCAAGTGCTGCCCCCGCTGCGGCTGCGCGCGCGCCCATCGTTGCGGCCAGGCCAGCGACTTGCAGCGCTGGCGCTGCCTGGCTTGCGGGCGCAGCTACAATGCGCTCACCGGCACCAGCCTGCCGCACCTGCGCCACAAGGAGCATTGGCTAGCCTATCTGCAGTGCCTGCTCGAGTCGCACACCGTGCGCGCCAGCGCCGAGGTGGTCCAGGTGCACCGAACCACCAGTTTTCGCTGGCGTCACCGCATGGTCGCCGGGTTCATCCGTGAGCGTCCGAAGCAACTGGCGGGCATGGTCGAAGTGGACGAGACGTATCTGCTGGAATCACAAAAGGGTTCGCGCACGCTGACCCGCCCAGCGCGGCGGCGCGGCGGCGCGGCGGCGCGGCGGCGTCGCCAGCCATCGCGGCATTGGGCGCGACCATGATTGCCTGCTGGTCGCCTGCCAGCGTCAGGGCGGCACGCTCGATTTCCACTGCGGGCGTGGCCCGGTCACGCGCCGGCAGCTCGAAGGATGCTTGACGCCGGTACTGGTTCTTTGAAATCCTGCTGCGCCGCAGCATACGGGTTAATACGTATTTTCAGCGCCTCGGTAGCCGTTTTTCGCCGTCCGTCGCATCCCGCTGGAAGGTCGGGCAGGCACTATCTATAGTGCTTGCATGGACAGCCGATCCGGCCCCAACCGACCAACCAGGAGCAGAAAAATGAACGTCCTCAAGCACATGGAAGCCATCTTCATCGCCGCCGCCATCCTCGCCGGCTTCAGCAGCTACGCGGTCGCCGCCAATGCGCGATCAAGCGAGGCTTACCAGTCCCAGGTCTCGGTCGGCATGGACCAGATCGCCGTGGTGAAGATCAGCGCCGCGCGCTGATCGGCCCCCGCCTGCCGACATGAACACCGCGGGCAAAAAAAAGCCCGCTCAAGGAGCGGGCTGAAATCCAATTCTTTTCTGAGGAGAGTTGGAGGAGACAGGAGTTATTATGCTGCGCAACAGCATATAAGTCCAATTTCCCTTTCAAATACTCGACATAAGAATTTCGTATATCTGATCAGTTCACTACCGGGCCGCAGGTAACAGTGATGTTGCTTACCGTCGCAGCCTTCATGATGCCGGTGCCATTTGCCACCGTGCAGAACTGGCCGGTTGGCTGGGTAAGCACGGTCACGCCATAAGACGAGTCATAAGGTACGAATGCCTCGAACCCGAAATCAATCGGCGTTGTCACCCCTGCAGCGGGCTTGGCAACAGCTACCGTACCGCCAGTGCTGCCGTTGGCCAGCACCAGGCCATCGGCGGTCAGGCCGCTGACCTTGCCGCCGATCTGATAGGCGTCGATTCCGCATGCATAGGTGATATTGATCTCAGCCAGGCGACCCGCGGTATCGTTGAAATTGGGAATGGCCTGGCTCGGTGTACTGCAGAACTGGTTATCCGGCTCGGCCTTGAACACGACGTTGTAGACATCGCCATATTCGAGCGTGTTCGGGAAGGCGAAACTGACCGGATCGCCAGCCTTGGCGGGCGGTGCGATGGGAAGGTCCATGCCGTTGGTGGTCAGGACCGCCCCCGGATAGACGATGCCGCTAATCGTGCCTTTTACGACAAACTCGGCTTTATCGCTGCCGCCGCAGCCGGCCAGGCCCGCAGCCAGCGCCAGCGCGAGCGCCGGACGGATCAGGGAAGACTTCATGCGTAACGCTCCAGGAAAATTTAAGGGGTGCAGGTAATGGCGACGTTGGTGACGGCGTTCGGCCCGACGGTACCGGTGCCATTGCTCACAGTACAGGTCTGGTTGGCCGGTTGACGCAGGATCGTGACGCCGTACGGAGAATCTTCAGGCACCGTGGCCAGGTTGAAGGTGGTGGCGCCCGCCGGGACGATCACATTATCCGAGCCATTGGCCAGCTGCAGTTCACCCTTCAGGTTGCTGACACTACCCGACAGCGCATGGCGCTTGAGGGTGCAGGTGACGTACACGGTATACACGTGATAGCCGGCGCGGCCACTCGGGTTCTCGATCACGCAATCCTGGACGTTCGTCGGCTGCGACTTGATTTTCACGTCATAGCGGTCATCGGTCGAGATCAGGTTGTCGAATGCCCAATTGCCCGAGCCGGTACTGGTGGGCGTGATGGCCTTGTCGGAACCGCCATTATTGGTCAGTACCAGGCCGGTCTTGGTCACGCCGACGAACTGGCCGCCCAACTGCAGCTGGCCGTCGCTGCCGCCGCAGGCGGTCAATGCGACCGCGCATGCAAGTGCCGCGCCGGCACGCAGGTAGGAACTCTTCATAACATCTCCAAAAATCCAGGGGGAAGCGCAGCTGCGCGGTAGGAATAGAAAAATCGCTCAACATTTTAGTCCATTTGTTAAGCAGCTGGTCCATTTCGGCCGTATTTGGTTTTGTATCATGGTGTAACCAGCATTTAACAAGAGCAACATTCACGCGTGCACATTGCATTTGGACGGGTGCCTCGCTATGCTGGGGACGCACCTTGTTCCCCTGTCTGGAAGCCGATGACCCGCTGCACTCCCTGGCCGAAAGCCGTCCTGTTCGACCTCGACGATACCCTGTGGCCGATCGCGCCCGTGATCCTGGAAGCCGAAAAACTGTTGTATGCGTGGCTCGGCCGGCATGCGCCGCGGGTGGCCGAGCGCTTCACGATCGACAGCCTGCGCCAGGCGCGCCTGGAATTGCTCGCTGCCCGCCCCGAATTCGGCATCGACCTGGGCGCCCTGCGCCATGCCGGCCTGGTCGCCGCCTTCGAGCAGGTGGGCGAGGATGCCGATAAGGTGGCGCTGGCCATGGCCGAGTTCTTTACCGCCCGCAATGCCGTTACACCCTACGACGACGTGGTGCCAAGCCTGCAGCGCTTGCGGCAATGTGTGCTGGTCGGCTCGGTCACGAATGGCGTGGCCGACCTGCAGACCATCGGCCTGGCCCACCATTTCCAGGCCTCGGTGGCGGCGCGCGAGTTCGGCCGCGCCAAGCCCGATCCCGGCATTTTTCTCGCCGGCTGCGCGGCACTGGGTGTCGAACCGGCCGACACGCTGTACGTGGGCGACGATTTGCTGCTCGACGTGCAGGGCGCCCAGCGCGCCGGCCTGCGCGCGGCCTGGATGAACCGCACTGGCAAGGTCAATCAACTGGCCCACGAAGTCGCGCCCGATGTCGAGGTGGCCAGCCTCGACGCCCTGCTCGACTGGCTCGATCTTGACGGCAAGCACACACAACAGGACTGAACATGCGTCACAGCAAGCCTTGTGCTGCCGTGCCTTGCCCCAACCTGCCTATAATACGAGCACTATCGAACGTTTCCTGGAATCATGCAACTCGACCACCGTGCCCAAACCCTGCTCAAAGCGCTTGTCGAACGCTATATCGCCGACGGCCAGCCGGTAGGCTCGCGCGCGCTGTCCAAGCTGTCGGGCCTGGAATTGTCGCCGGCCACGATCCGCAACGTCATGGCGGACCTCGAGACCATGGGTTTTGTTGCCAGTCCGCATACCTCGGCCGGTCGCATCCCGACCCCGCGCGGCTATCGCGTGTTCGTCGATACCTTGCTCACAGTCGGGCCGTTCGACGACAAGTCGGTCGATGCCGAGCGCATGCGCCTGCCGCAACCGCTGTCCAACCCGCAGCCGCAAAAGCTGATCGCCAATGCGGCCCAGATGCTGTCGTCGCTGTCGCAGTTCGCCGGGGTGGTGCAGAGCCCGCGCCGCGAGTCGGTGTTCCAGCAGATCGAATTCTTGCGCCTGGGCGAAAAGCGCATCCTGCTGGTGATCGTCGATCCGCGCGGTGACGTGCAGAACCGTCTGCTGCTGCTGGATCAGGACTATTCGCCGGCGCAGCTGACGCAATCGGCCAATTACCTGAATCAGAATTTCGCCGGCCTGTCGTTCGACGAAGTGCGCAAGCGCCTCAGCGGTGAGCTGCGGCAGTTGCGCGACGATATGGGCAGCCTGATGCAGGCGGCAGTCGAGGCCGGCAGCGAGGCGATGGCCGAGGGCGACGATATGGTCATCTCGGGCGAGCGTAACCTGCTGTCGGTGTCCGACCTGTCCTCGAATATGACGTCGCTGCGCCAGATGTTCGAGATGTTCGAGCAAAAGACGGGTTTGATGCAGTTGCTCGACGTGTCGAGCAAGGCGGGCGGGGTGCAGATCTTCATCGGCGGAGAGTCGAAGCTGGTGCCGATGGACGAGATGAGTATCGTGACGGCGCCATACGCGGTCGATGGGCGCGTGGTCGGAACCCTGGGCGTGATCGGGCCGACCCGGATGGCCTATGAAAGAGTGATTCCGATCGTGGATATCACGGCCAAGTTGTTGTCGAATGCGCTGAGCCATTCTTGAACGGGTCGACGGCAGAGCCGTCTACACTACGAAAAAAGGGCGCATAGGAAATCCTATGCGCCCTTTTTATATGGCTGGCGACGCCAGCCATATCGGGTTTATTCCGGCTTGCTGATACCCCGGCACTGCGGGCAGCTGCCATAGATCGCCAGGGCATGCTCGACGATCGTGAAGCCATGCCGTTCAGCAATCATCTGCTGGCGCTTTTCGATCTCGTCGTCGTAGAACTCTTCGACGCGGCCGCAGGTGACGCACACCAGGTGGTCGTGGTGGGAACCGGCGTTGAGCTCATAAATGGCCTTGCCGGTCTCGAAATGGTTGCGGTTGAGAAGGCCAGCCTGCTCGAACTGGGTCAATACGCGGTAGACAGTCGCGAGGCCCACGTCCATATTGTCAGCCAACAGGATCTTGTAGACATCTTCGGCCGTCAGGTGCCGTACGGAGCTGTTCTGGAAAATTTCCAGGATTTTCAGGCGCGGCAGGGTTGCCTTCAGGCCGCTGGCCTTCAGGTCGGTCGGATTGTTACTCATGTTTGTTACTCGAATATTGGCGGAGTGCTTTATGATATAGCGTTTTGTAAGCTCCCGCTCGAACGATTTGAGGTTATCTATGCCCGTCAAACAAGCCGTACACCATCGATCCAACGCCAAGGCAGTGCTTGCGGCGGGCCTCGCCGCGACGCTGCTGCTGTCCGGCTGCGCTTCCTGGCGCAGCCCGGCGCCACCGGTGACGACGGATGCGGCCGCTACTGCGGCCGATGCGGAAAAATCGGCTGCCATCGCCAATGCCGGCGCCCAGACCACGCAGGCGACGCGCCTGCAGAAGTTCCTGTGGATCTTCTCGCCTTACCGCCCGGACATCCAGCAGGGCAACTTTGTCTCGCAAGAGATGCTCAACCAGCTCAAGGCCGGCCAGACCCGCGACCAGGTCCGCTTCCTGCTCGGCTCGCCGCTGCTGACGGACGCCTTCCACGCCGACCGCTGGGATTACCCGTTCTACCTGGCGCGCGGCAATGGCGAGCTGACCACCAGCCGCGTGACCGTGTTCTTCAAGGATGACGTGGTCGAGCGCTTCGAAGGCGGCAATCTGCCGAGCGAGCGCGACTATATCGACCGCATCGCCGGTCCGTCGAAGGGCAGCGAGAACCATCCCGAACGGCGCCCGGTCGAGCCAGCCAAGGTCGTTGCACCGGCCACCCAGCAGTAAGGACGCCACCATGACGATGCTCAATATCGCCGTCGCCGGCGCCAGTGGCCGCATGGGCCGCATGCTGATCGAAGCCATCCAGGACGCCCCCGACATGCGCCTGGCCGGCGCCCTCGACGTGCCGGGTTCGCCCTTCATCGGCCAGGACGCGGGCGCCTTCGCCGGCATCCTGACCGGGGTCGTGATCGAAGACAGCATCAGGCATGGCCTGCACAACGCCGACATCCTGATCGACTTTACTCGTCCGGAAGGCACCCTGCAGCACCTGGAGTACTGCGCCGCCAACGGCAAGCAGATGGTGATCGGCACCACCGGTTTCGATGACGCCGGCAAGGCCGCGATCCGCGCCGCCGGTGAGAAAGTCGGCGTGGTGTTCGCCCCCAATATGAGCGTGGGTGTGAACGTCACCCTCAAGCTGCTCGAGATGGCCGCCAAGAGTTTCTCGGAAGGCTATGACATCGAGATCGTCGAGGCGCACCACCGCCACAAGGTCGATGCGCCATCCGGCACCGCGCTCAAGATGGGCGAAGTGATTGCCGACGCCCTCGGCCGCGACCTGAAGGACTGCGCCATCTACGGCCGCGAAGGCGTGACCGGCGAGCGCGATCCGTCGACCATCGGCTTCGCCACCGTGCGTGGCGGCGACGTGGTGGGCGACCATACCGTGATGTTCCTCGGTACCGGCGAACGGATCGAGGTCAGCCACAAGTCGAGCAGCCGCGTCACATATGCCCATGGCTCGCTGCGCGCCGCGCGCTTCCTGGCGGACAAGGCCAACGGCCTGTTCGACATGCAGGACGTGCTGGGCCTGAAAGGGTAAGCGATGGCAGTGGCAGAACTGAACGGCGCCGCCATCGATGACGAGGCTGCGTTCCACCGGCAGAGCAGGGAAGCCTTTGGTTTCCCGGCCTCGTATGCGGACAGCATCGATGCCTGGGTCGACTGCATGAGCTATCTGCGCGACGACGAGAACATGACCAGGTTTCGCCTGAAAGCGAACGAAGTGCTGGAAATCGTCATTACGGACGCCGACCAGATGAAGGCGGCGCTACCCGACCTGCTCGAGGAACTGGTTTTCTGCATCGGCGGCATCAATGAGCGCTACGAGGATTACGGCGAAAAGCCGGCGCTGGCGCTGATCCTGCGCTAACTACTCCAAGGCAGCGTGCATAGGGACGCTGCCTTTTTCACATTTTTTCCTCCTACGCTGCGCAATGTCGCAGTGCAAAATGAACGGGTTATAATGACCGGTTCCACATCCCACATTACGTCTGCAGAAATCATGCAAGAAAAATATAGTCCAGCCGAAGTAGAACAGGCCGCCCAGGCCTACTGGAAGTCGATCGACGCCTACAAGGCCGTCGAGAACGACCCGCGTTTCCCGAAAGGCAAATATTACGCCTGCTCGATGCTGCCTTACCCATCGGGCAAGCTGCACATGGGCCACGTGCGCAACTATACGATCAACGACGTGATGTACCGCTACCTGCGGATGAACGGCTACAACGTGCTGATGCCGATGGGCTGGGACGCGTTCGGCATGCCCGCTGAAAACGCGGCGATGGCCAATAACGTGCCGCCGGCCGAATGGACGTACTCGAACATCGCCCACATGCGTGGCCAGATGGAGTCGATGGGCCTGGCGATCGACTGGTCGCGCGAAATGACCGCCTGCAAGCCGGATTACTACAAGTGGAACCAGTGGATGTTCCTCAAGATGCTCGAGAAGGGCATCATCTACCAGAAGACCGGCACCGTGAACTGGGACCCGATCGACCAGACCGTGCTGGCCAACGAGCAGGTGGTCGATGGCCGCGGCTGGCGTTCGGGCGCGCCGATCGAGAAGCGCGAAATCCCGATGTACTACGTGCGCATCACCGACTACGCCGACGAGCTGCTCGACCACGTCGACAACAAGCTGCCGGGCTGGCCGGAGCGCGTGCGCACCATGCAGGCCAACTGGATCGGCAAGTCGACCGGCGTGCGCTTCGCCTTCCCGCATGAGGTCAAGGACGACAGCGGCGCGGCGATCGGCGACGGCCGCCTGTATGTGTTCACCACCCGCGCCGACACCGTCATGGGCGTGACCTTCTGCGCCGTTGCGCCAGAACACGCGCTGGCCCAGCATGCGGCCCGCAACAACCCCGAGCTGCAAGCGTTCATCGCCGAGTGCAAGATGGGTTCCGTGATCGAAGCCGATATGGCGACCATGGAGAAGAAGGGCATGCCGACCGGCCTGTTCGTCACCCATCCGGTCACGCAAGAACAGATCCCGGTCTGGGTCGGCAACTATGTCCTGATCACCTACGGCGACGGCGCCGTGATGGGCGTGCCGGCGCACGACGAACGCGACTTCGGCTTCGCCAAGAAATACAACCTGCCGATCAAGCAGGTGGTGGCCGTCGAAGGCCAGGAATTCTCGCTCGACGCCTGGCAAGAATGGTACGGCGACAAGGAAGCTGGTCGCACCATCAACTCGGGCAAGTACGACGGCCTCGATTACACCTCGGCCGTGAATGCGGTTGCCGGTGAACTGGAGAGCCACGGTCTGGGCGAAAAGAAAACCACCTTCCGCCTGCGCGACTGGGGCATCTCGCGCCAGCGCTACTGGGGCACTCCGGTTCCGATGATCCACTGCGGCGAATGCGGCATCGTGCCGGTGCCGGAGAGCGACCTGCCAGTCGTGCTGCCTGAGCACCTGGTCCCGGACGGCACCGGCAACCCGCTGAACAAGGACGAAGACTTCCTCAAGTGCGACTGCCCGCAATGCGGCAAGCCGGCGCGCCGCGAGACCGACACGATGGACACCTTCATCGATTCGTCGTGGTACTACATGCGCTATACCTCGCCGGGCTCGAACGACGCGATGGTCGACGCCCGCAACGATTACTGGATGCCGATGGACCAGTACATCGGCGGCATCGAACACGCCGTGATGCACTTGCTGTATGCGCGCTTCTGGACCAAGGTGATGCGCGACTTCGGCCTGGTGAAATTCGACGAGCCATTCGTGAACCTGCTCACGCAGGGCATGGTGCTCAACGAGACCTATTATCGCGAAGACGCAGCCGGCAAGAAGACCTGGTTCAACCCGCTTGACGTCGACCTGACTTTTGATGACAAGGGCCGTCCGCAAAGCGCGGTGCTCCAGGCTGACGGACAACCGGTGGAAATCGGCGGCACCGAGAAGATGTCGAAGTCGAAGAACAACGGCATCGATCCGCAAGCCCAGATCGAACAGTACGGCGCCGACACCGCGCGCCTGTTCACGATGTTCGCCTCGCCGCCGGAACAGACCCTGGAATGGTCGAACAGCGGCGTCGAAGGCGCCAGCCGTTTCCTGCGCCGCGTGTGGGCCTTCGGCTACGCCCAGCGCGAGCGCATCGCCGCCAGCTTCAATGGCGAAGCGCAAGGCACGCTGAACGACGACCAGAAGACCCTGCGCCGCGAAGTGCACAAGGTGCTGCAGCAGGCCGACTATGACCTCAAGCGCATCCAGTACAACACCGTGGTCTCGGCCTGCATGAAGATGCTCAACACGATCGAGTCGGCCAAGCTGGACGATTCGGCGGCCTCGAACGCGATCGTCGCCGAAGGCTTCTCGATCTTCCTGCGCCTGTTGAACCCGGTCGCGCCGCACATCACCCACGCGCTGTGGCAGGAGCTCGGTTTTGCCACCGCCCACGGCGACATCCTGAACGCCGCCTGGCCGCAGGTCGACCCGGCCGCGCTGGAGCAGTCCGAGATCGAGATGATGATCCAGGTGAACGGCAAGCTGCGCGGCTCGGTCAAGGTGCCGAAGGAGGCCGACAAGGCCGCCATCGAAGCCGCCGCGCTGGCCTCGGAGGCGGTGCGGAAGTTCATCGAAGGCACGCCGAAGAAGGTGATCGTGGTGCCGGGTAAGCTCGTCAACATCGTGGTTTGAAGATGACTATGTCGAACAAGACCTTTGCACGTGCGCTGGCCGCGATGCTGATGGCGGCCGCATTGGCAACCACGGTGGCAGGCTGCGGCTTCCAGCTGCGCGGCAGCGGCGGCCAGTACAACCTGCCGTTCCACAGCATCTGGCTGTCGTTCAACGAAGCCTCGCCGCTGGGCACGGAGCTCAAGCGCAACCTGCGCGCCGGCGATTCGGTGCGCATCGAGACCGATGCATCCAAGGCCGAGGCCCTGTTCGACGTGCTCAGCGAAGCGCGCGGCAAGTCGATCCTGTCGCTCAACAGCCTGGGCCGGGTACGCGAGTACTCGCTCAGCTACACGCTGGTATTCCAGGTGCGCGACGCCAACAACCGCCAGTTGCTGGGCCCGACCGAGATCACCCTGCGCCGCAATATCGCCTTCGACGAATCGCAGGTATTGGCCAAGGAATCCGAAGAAGCGCTGCTGTACCGCGACATGCAATCCGACCTGGTGCAGCAGATCCTCCGGCGCCTGGTAGCGATCAAGCCAGAAGGAGCTTGAGCGAACGATGCAATTGCGGCTCGAGGCACTTGACGGCCATCTGAGCAAGGGCCTGGCGCTCTTGTACGTGATCACCAGCGACGAGCATCTGCTGGCGCTGGAAGCGGCCGACCGGATCCGCAAGACGGCGCGCGCCCAGGGCTATACCGAACGTGACGTGCTCACGGTCGAGCGCAGTTTCAAGTGGGGCGAGCTGCTGGCCGCCAACCAGGCCTTGTCGCTGTTCGGTGACAAGAAGCTGATCGAGCTGCGCATCCCGACCGGCAAGCCGGGCAAGGACGGCAGCGCCGCGCTGCAAAGCTATGCCAAGGACCTCAGTCCCGATAATTTGACCCTGATCACCTTGCCGAAGCTGGACTGGCAGACCGCCAAGTCGTCGTGGGTGACGGCGCTGCAGCAGGCGGCGGTCTATATCGATATCCCGAATATCGAGCGCGCGCAGCTGCCGGGCTGGATCGGCCAGCGCCTCTCGAGCCAGGGGCAGAGCGTGGAGCGCCAGAGCCTGGACTTCATCGCCGACCGGGTCGAGGGCAACCTGCTGGCTGCGCACCAGGAAATCCAGAAGCTCGGCTTGCTGTACGAGCCGGGCAAGCTCGCTTTCGAGCAGGTGCACGATGCGGTGCTGAACGTGGCGCGCTACGATGTGTTCAAGCTGTCCGAGGCGATGCTGGGCGGCGATCCGGCCCGGCTGGCGCGCATGCTCGAGGGTTTGAAAGGCGAGGGCGAGGCCTTGCCGCTGGTACTGTGGGCGGTGTCGGAAGAAATCCGCACGCTGCTGAAATTGAAGACCGGTATGGCGCAGGGGCGGCCGCTGGGCGCGCTGCTGAAGGAATACCGGATCTGGGGACCGCGCGAGCGGATGATGGAACCGGCGCTGCGCCGCGTGTCGCTTGGCACGCTCGAAGCGGCGCTGCAGGACGCGGCGCAGGTCGACCGTATGGTCAAGGGCTTGCGCTCGAAGCAGTTCGCGGGCGATGCGTGGGATGCGATGTTGCAGCTGGCGTTGAAGGTGGCGCGCTAACGCGCCAGTCGGCGCCGGTTGAAACACGTGGCATGGACGGGTTTTCTGTCCATGTGTCCAACCTCCGCCCGCCACACCAACAACGCAATGGGAACATGATGGACATCACCGCACACATGCACCAACTGGGCCGCCAGGCTCGCACCGCTTCGCGCGCCATGGCGCGCGCCAGCACCGCGACCCGCAACCGCGCGCTGGAACTGATCGCCGCGGCCATCGAACGGGACGCCGATGCGCTGCGCGCCGCCAACCAGAAAGACCTCGAAACTGCGCAAGCCGCCGGCCTGGCCCCGGCCATGATGGACCGCCTGGCGCTGTCGGATGCCGCCATCGCCACCATGGTCGCCGGCCTGCGCCAGATCGTCACCTTGCCCGATCCGGTCGGCGAAATCTCGAACATGAAGGTGCGCCCGAGCGGCATCCAGGTCGGCCAGATGCGTGTGCCGCTGGGCGTGATCGGCATCATCTATGAAGCGCGGCCGAACGTGACGGTCGATGCGGCGGGCCTGTGCATCAAGAGCGGCAATGCCGCCATCCTGCGCGGCGGTTCGGAAGCGATCCACTGCAACCGCGCGCTGGCGCTGCTGGTGGCCGAAGGATTGCTAGGGGCCGGCCTGCCGGCCGCAGCGGTGCAGGTGGTGGACAATACTGACCGCGCCGCGGTGGGCGCCATGATCACGATGCCGGAATACGTGGACGTGATCGTACCGCGCGGCGGCAAGGGCCTGATCGCGCGCCTGATGAAGGAAAGCACGGTGCCAATGATCAAGCACCTGGACGGCATCTGCCACGTGTATATCGACGACAAGGCCGATATCGAGAAGGCGCTGGCGGTCGCGTTCAACGCCAAGTGCCACCGCTACGGCACCTGCAACACGATGGAAACGCTGCTGGTGGCGCGCGCTGTCGCGCCAACCGTGTTGCCGCGCCTGGCCGCGCTGTATGCGAGCAAAGAGGTCGAGCTGCGCGCCGACCCCGAGTCGCATGCGATCCTGGCCGGCTACCCGCACCTGGCGGTGGCGAATGAAGAAGACTGGAGCACCGAATACCTGGCCCCGATCCTGGCCGTGAAAGTGGTGGCCGGGATGGATGAAGCGATCGACCATATCACGACCTATTCGTCGAAGCACACCGAGGCGATCATCACCGAGGACTATACGAGCGCCATGCGCTTCCTGCGCGAAGTAGACTCGGCCTCGGTGATGGTCAACGCCTCGACCCGTTTCGCCGATGGGTTCGAGTATGGCCTGGGCGCCGAGATCGGGATCTCGAATGACAAGCTGCATGCGCGCGGCCCGGTCGGGCTGGAAGGGCTCACCTCGCTCAAGTACGTCGTGTTCGGGCACGGCGAAGTTCGACATTAATAAAAAGGAAGCGCATGTACCTCTGGATCAAAGCCCTGCATATCGTCTTTATTGCCTCGTGGTTCGCCGGCCTGTTCTACCTGCCGCGGATTTTCGTCAACCTGGCCCAGGAAACCAACCCGGCCGTGAACGAACGCCTGCTGGGCATGGCGCGCCGCCTGTACCGCTTCACTACGATCCTGATGGTGCCGGCGCTGCTGCTCGGCCTGTGGCTGGCGATGATGATCGGCATGAAGCACGGCTGGCTGCATGCGAAGCTGATGCTGGTGATCCTGGCGATCGGCTACCATCACGCCTGCGGTTCGATCCTCAAGAAATTCGAGCGCGGGGTGAATACGCGTAGCCATAAGTGGTTCCGCTGGTTCAATGAAGTGCCGGTGATCCTGCTGCTGGTGATCGTGATCCTGGCGACGGTCAAGCCGTTCTAAGCCGACCTTTGCATGGCGCGCGGCTGTTGTGGCCCGCGCCGTACGAACGTCGCCCCCGCGCAGGCGGGGGCCCAAGTCTCATGCTTAGCCGCTGTCGCATGCGCTGGTGGGTGAGCGAGCGAACCTGGATTCCCGCCTGCGCGGGAATGACGTTTTGAAGTACGTAGTAATAAACAATTCAACGGTCATCCACTGTTTTGGCTGGCGCGTTATCAACAAAGTTTCATCAACGGACAAAAGGTACCCCTCATGGCTTCCTATTTTTGCCCATGCCCGCGCGGCATGGAAGCGGCGCTGGCCGAAGAACTGGGCGAGATCGCCCAACTCTCCACCACCTTCAAGGTGCACAACCAGGTACCCGGCGGCGTGCACTGCTCGGGTTCGATGCAGGACGCCTGGCTGGTCAACCTGCACTCGCGCATCGCCTCGCGGGTGCTGATGCGCATGGGCCAGCGCAGCTACAGCAACGAAAACGACATCTACGACCTGGTGCTCGAGCAGCCCTGGGAAGACTGGTTCGGCCCCGACCACACCATCCGGGTCGACGTCACCGCCGTCAAGTCGCCGCTGCGAAGCCTCGAATTCACCACGCTCAAGATCAAGGACGCGATCTGCGACCGCTTCCGCGACCAGTTCGACAAGCGCCCGTCGGTCAATACGCGCGAGCCAGATATGCGCATCGTCGGCTTCCTCGACGCGCGCAACTTCATCATCTACCTCGACACCTCGGGCGAGGCGCTGTTCAAGCGCGGCTGGCGCGAAGAGACGGGCGACGCGCCGCTGCGCGAGAATCTGGCCGCCGGCCTGCTGCGCGTCTCGGGCTGGAAGCCGGGCGTGCCGCTGTTCGACCCGATGTGCGGCTCGGGCACGATCCTGGTCGAAGCAGCCCAGATGGTGCAGGGCATCCCGCCCGGCGCCACGCGCCGCTTCGCCTTCGAGCAGTTCGCCGACCACGACCGCCAGGCCTGGGCCGCGATGAAAGCCGCGATCAAGCCGAACCCGCTGCCGAGCGAACCGACCATCTTCGGCTCGGACATCTCGGGCGATATGGTCGCCATGACGCGCCATAACCTGAAGGTGGCCGGCATCCTGTTCGAGGTGCCGCTCAAGCAGATCGAGGCCCAGCACGTGGTGGCGCCGCTGGATGCGCCGGGCATCCTGCTGACCAACCCGCCGTACGGCGAACGGATCGGCGTGCGCGGCGACAGCACCGTGCCGCAGGACGAGATGGCGCTTGGCTTCTACTCGGCCTTCAGCACCACCCTCAAGCAGCGCTTCGCCGGCTGGACCGCCTACCTGTTCACGGCCGACCTGGGCCTGCCCAAGATGCTGCGCCTGAAGGAATCGCGCAAGACGCCGTTCTTCAATGGTGCGCTCGAATGCCGCCTGTTCCGCTTTGATATGGTAGCCGGTTTCAACCGCCGCGAAGAAGCCAAGCCGAAACAGGATTAACCCGCAACAGGAATCACGATGCTGCCGCCAACCGACCCGCCCGATCTGCCGAAGGACCCCGTCACCCCGGTCCCTCTCCCCACCCCGCACAAGATCGTGATGCTGTCGGCAGGCGGCCTGGCGACCCTGCTGGCGGCCCTGGCGATGCTGGGGCCATTCTCGATCGACGCCTACCTGCCGGCCTTCCCGCAGATCCAGGCTGCGCTGAGCGCCACCCCGCTCGAGGTGCAGCAGACCCTGACCGCCTACATGCTGGCCTTTGCCGGCATGGTGCTATGGCATGGCGCGCTGTCGGACGCCTTCGGGCGCCGCAGCGTGATCCTGGTGGCGCTGGTGGTATTCGCGATCGCCACCTTCGGCTGCGCCTCGGCGTCCTCGGTGCACTACCTGTGGGTGTTCCGCATCCTGCAGGGCGTGTCGGCAGGGGCCGGCGTGGTGGTGGGGCGCGCCATCATCCGCGACCTGTATTCCGATACCGCGGCGGCGCGCCTGCTGTCGATGGTGACGATGATCTTCTCGATCGCGCCGGCCATCGCGCCGGTGGTGGGCGGCTGGATCGTGCTGTGGTTCGACTGGCGCGCCATCTTTTTGGCGCTGTGCATCTATACCGTGCTGCTGGGCTGGTTCTGCTGGAAGCACCTGCCCGAGACCATCCCCAGCACCCAGCGCCAGCCGTTCAACCCGCGCTTCCTGGCCAAGAGCTATGGCGCCATCTTCAGCTCCTTCCTGTTCCACATGAAGGCCGGCGTCACTGCCCTGAATTTCGGCGGCCTGTTCCTGTACATCGCAGCGGCGCCGGTGATGCTGCCCGAGAGCCTGGGCCTGGGGCCGTCGCAGTTCGCCTGGCTGTTCGTACCGACCGTGAGCGGGATCTTCCTTGGCTCGCTGATGGCCAACCGCCTGGCCGGCAGGCTCGATTTCGCGCGCCAGATCCGCATCGGCTACTTCTTCATGCTGGCCGCGGTGACCTTCAACGTCGCCTACCATGCCTTCCTGCCGCCGGCGCTGCCGTGGACGGTGGCGCCGATGTTCTTCTTCACCTTCGGCAGTTCGCTGATCGCGCCCGGCGCGACGTTGCTGGCGCTCGACCTGTTCCCGCACATTCGCGGCACGGTGGCCTCATGCCAGTCGTTTGTGTCTACCCTGCTCGGCGCGGTGGTGGCCGGGGTGGTGGCGCCGATCCTGTCGCATTCGGTGCTGGCGCTGGCGATCGGCCAGATGTTCTTCGTGCTGCTGTCGCTCGCGTTCTGGGATACGGCGCGGCGTCACCGGAGAAAATTGCGGGCAAGAGGAGAGCATGTTCCGTAAATACAAACCCGGCCTGGCCGGGTTTTTTTTGACGAAAGGTCACGAAATTTTGAGAAACAGTCGTATAAATGCAACAAGCATATGTCGTCCTTGCCCAGACATAGCTCTAGAGTAGCTCCTCGGCAAGCGTTATTCCTGTAACTATTGTTCCTGATCAGAAATGTATATATGCTACGATACGTTTTTTTACATCTGGAACAGAGGGCAGAAGTCTCGCCTGTTCCATTCACTGAAGCGCTAGATGTTGTGGCAGGCCCCCACGAGCGGCAGCGCCACCAACCAGAAACCTTCGACAAGTGGCGGGCCGTGTTTGATAACATGCACCAATCCGATCAGGACATTCGCAATCGCCTCCTGATTGCCCGTCTGCCGGCAATGCCGCAGATCCTGGTCAAGCTGATCGAGCACCTGCAGGCCGACGATCTCGGCATGCCGGAGCTGGCCGCCCTGATTTCGAAGGATGCCGGCATGACCGGCAAGCTGCTGGCGGTCGCCAACAGCTCCGCCTACCACCGCACCACGCGCAGCGCCAACCTCGAACAGTCGCTGGTGGCGCTTGGCACCGACATGATCAAGGCCCTGGTCATCAGCGACTCGGTGTTCCAGACCTTTAACAGCTTCCCGCATTCGAACAGCATCGACCTGCGCGCGTTCTGGAAGAATTCGCTCACCGCGGCGGTGCTGGCGCGCGAGGCGGCGCGCGCGCTCGCTTACGCCCACCCCGAAGAAGCCTACCTGGCCGGCCTGCTGCATAATGTCGGCCGGCTGGCGCTGCTGGCCGCGGCGCCCAAGGAATACGGCTTCAATTTCACCGCGCGCGACGACGACGACCTGTGCGCGGTCGAGCAGCGCACCCTGCAGATCACCCATACCGAAGCCGGCGCCTGGCTGATCGAACGCTGGCAGCTCGATTCCTTCCTGGCTGACGCGGTGCTGTACCACCACGAACCGAGTGCGAGGCTCGAGTCCAGCCATCCGCTGATCCGCATCGTGCGCCTGGCGCATGTGCTGTCGAGCCATGCGGACGACGCCGCTGGCGTGATCGAGGCCTGCGCCCTGTGCGGCATCGATGCCGGGCGCGCGGCCCAACTGCTCGAGAAGACCGCGCGCCAGGTCGAGCAGGCCGCCGCCCATCTGGGCATCGACCTGGCCGGCGCCGACGACATCCCGAGCCCGCCGGCCTATGCGCCGCCAGTGCCGACCGACCCGGTGCAGCAGCGCCTGAACGAGGAAGTGCGCAATATGGTGCTGGTGTCCGAAGTCGGCCAGAGCCTGGCGCGCCAGCAGGGCGAGTCTGGCCTGCTGGACGCGATGACGCGCACCGCGCGCATCCTGTTCGATTTCGAAAGCGCGGTGGTGCTGCTCGAGAACCCGACCGGCCAGGCGCTGGCCGGCGCGCCGACCTTCGGCGTGCAGCGCATCGCCGAGTTTACGGTGTCGCTGTCGAAGGGCGGACCGGTCGCGCGCAGCGCGCTCGAACGCCGTCCGGCATTTGTGCAGCAGCGCGATCAGCTGGGCTTGGCCGAGGAGCAGCTTCTGCGCATGCTGGGTACCGACAGCCTGGTTGTGGTGCCGCTGGTCGCCGGTGCGCGCTGCCTGGGTGTGCTGGTGGGCGGCGTGCCGGGCTGGCAGCTGCCGCATTGCCAGCGCCGCGAACGCTTCATGCAGGCCTTCGGCGCCCAGGCCGCCGGCGCGCTCGAGAACCTGCTGCTCGAGCGCAGCCACGCGCGGCGCCAGCTGGCCAGCGTGGCCGAGGAATTCCGTGACACCTCACGCCGCGTGATCCACGAAGTGAACAATCCGCTGGCGATCATCAAGAATTACCTGAGCGTCCTGGATGGCAAGCTGGCGCGCCAGGAGCCGGTGGGCGGCGAGCTGTCGATCCTGAACGAAGAGATCGACCGTGTCGGCCAACTGATCGGCAGCCTGGCCGATCCGCACGCGCCGGGTTCGCTCGAGCCAGGCCCACGTCCGCTGGACGCGGCCAAGGTGGTGGATGACGTGCTGCGCCTGTTCCGCAACAGCGGCTTCATGCCGGCCACGACCCAGGTCGCGGCGCGCATGGAAGGCGATGGCGCGATCGAGGGCGACCCCGATGTGCTCAAGCAGATCCTGGTCAACCTGGTCAAGAACTCGATCGAGGCCCTGGGCAGCCAGCCGGCGGGGCGGATCGACATCGTCAACCGCGGCCACGTGAACCGCGAGCGCCAGGTCTACCTGGAACTCGTCGTCAGCGACAACGGCCCGGGCCTGTCGCGCGAGGTGCTGGCCAACCTGTTCTCCCCGATCCGCAGCGGCAAGGACGGTGTCGATACCGGCGCGAATGGCGGCCGCGGCCTGGGCCTGTCGATCGTCCACGGCCTGGTCAAGAAGCTGGGCGGCCACATCGCCTGCCGCAGCGGCAGCTCGGGCACTTCCTTTGAAATCCTCCTGCCGGCATGGTCCGGCGCCGGCGCCGTCCCCGCGCTGCCGGCGCGTGCCCTCGGTTCCGCATGAATCCCACCATGTTCTCCGGCGCCCCCGCTCCCTTCTCCCAGACCCTCGAGACCGATAGCCAGCCACGCCTGCTGCTGGTCGACGATGAGCCCCGCCTGTTGTCCTCGCTGTACGAATTGCTGCAGGGTCGCGGCTACCGCCTGGTGACCGCGCCCTCGGGCACCGAGGCGCTGGCACAACTATCGCGCCAGCACTTCGACCTGGTCCTGCTCGACCTGCGCCTGCCCGATATCGGCGGCCACGAGATCATGGACTTCATTAACGAGAAAGGCATCGACGCCGATGTCATCGTGATGAGCGGCGAGATCGGGATCGATGCCGCGATCGGCGCGCTCAAGCGTGGCGCCTACAGCTATCTGCGCAAGCCCTACAGCCGCGAAGAGCTGCTGTCGACGGTGAGCAATGCGCTGCAGCGGCGCCGCCTGACGCTGGACAACGCGCGCATCGCGAACCAGCTCGAGAACTCCGAGAAGATGTACCGCTACCTGGTCGATTCGTCGCCGGACATCATCTATACCCTGAACCACGAAGGCCGCTTCACGTTCGTCAACGACCGTGCCTACCAGCTGCTCGGGTACACGCGCGAAGAGCTGATTGGCCAGCATTATTCGATCCTGGTGCACGAGGAAGACCTGGAGCGCGCGCGCTATGTGTTCAACGAGCGCCGGGTCGATGAGCGCGCCTCGCGCAACGTCGAATTGCGCCTCAAGTGCAGGAATGGCAACGGCAACAACGACCGCACCTTCAACACCACCCTGATGACGATCTCGCTCAACGCGATCGGCATGCACGTGCCGGACCAGGAGGTCAAGACGCTGGAGTTCTTCGGCACCTACGGCGTGGCGCGCGACATCACCGACCGCAAGCGCGCCGAAGAAGTCATCTCCTACCAGGCCTACCACGACATCCTGACCGACCTGCCGAACCGCATCCTGTTCAAGGACCGTCTCGGGCTGGCCGTGATCCAGGCCAAGCGCAAGCAGACCGAGCTCGCGGTGATGTTCATCGACCTCGATCGCTTCAAGCTGGTCAACGACACGCTTGGCCATGTGAAGGGCGACGAGCTGCTGCAGCAGGCGGCCAACCGCCTGAAGGAATGCCTGCGCAAGGGCGATACCCTGGCGCGCCAGGGTGGCGACGAATTCACGATCGTGCTGCCCGAGCTGCGCGACCGCGACGACGCGCGCATGGTGGCCGATAAATTCCTGGAAGTGCTGCAGGAACCGTTCGACCTGGACGGCCACGAAGTGCACATCTCGGCCTCGATCGGCATCGCGATCTATCCGAAGGATGGCGAATCGATCGACGAACTGCTGCGCCACGCCGACATCGCGATGTATCAGGTGAAGGCGCTGGGCAAGAACGGCCACAGCTTCTACCATGACTCGATGCTGGAGATGTCGCACCAGAAGATCGCGCTGGAGCAGGCGCTGCGCCGCGCGCTCGAGCACGATGAGCTGGAGATGTTCTACCAGCCGCAGATCGACGCCATGAGCGGCCGCATCACCGGCGCCGAAGCCCTGATGCGCTGGAACCACCCGACCCGCGGGCGCCTGTCGGCCGGCGAATTCCTGCCGTTCGCCGAAGAAAACGGCCTGATGCTGCCGATCTCGGACTGGATGATCGGCGCGCTGTGCCGCGATATGCTGCAGTGGAATGCGATCGGCGGCAGCGACATCCGGCTGTCGCTCAATCTGTCGCCGCAATACCTCGACCGCGGCGACTTTTTCGAGAAGATGCGCAATGCGCTGGCGCGTTACGGCATATCGCCGCAGCAGATCGAGGTGGAGATCACCGAGAACATCTGCATCCGCAACCCGCAGTATGCGATCGAGCAGCTCAATAAACTGTGCCAGCTCGGCGTGTCGATCGCGATCGACGACTTCGGCACCGGTTACTCGTCGCTGTCTTACCTGCACCGCTTCCCGATCCACACCGTCAAGATCGACCAGTCTTTTGTAAAAGAGATCCACCAGGAAGACGGCCATTATCCGGTGATCCTGGCGATCATCTCGATCGCGCGCGGCCTGGGCTTGAACCTGATCGCTGAAGGCGTCGAGACCGAGGAACAGGCGCGCTACCTGCGCGCCAACGGCTGCCTGACGATGCAGGGCTACCTGTTCTACCGCCCGATCTCGCTGCAGGACTTCATGGCGTCGCTGCGCACCCAGTCGGGAACGACCCTGCGCGCGGTGCAGGCCTGACCGGTCATGCAGGGCGCCCCGTTGCGACCGAGCGCCGGAATGAGCCACGGCGCTACCTATAGCGCGGAGTTCTTGCGGGTAAAAGCGCAGGCCGAGCGCGGCGTGGTCCAGGCCCAGCACAGCCTGGGCTTCATGTATGTGGGTGGCCAGGGCGTTCCGAAGAACGACGAACTGGCGCTGGTCTGGTACCGCAAGGCGGCCATCGGCGGCCTGGCCCAGGCCCAGTACAACCTCGCCGTGATGCTGCAGAAGGGCCAGGGCGTGGCGCAGGATGTCGCCCAGGCAGCGCTGTGGTACAAGCGCGCGGCCGAGCAGGGCTATGCGCCGGCCCAGTACAACCTGGGCTGGCTGTATGCCAAGGGCCATGGTGTGGCCGGCGACGTGGGCCAGGCGTTGCACTGGTTCACCGAGGCGGCCGGGCAGGGCGAACCGGGCGCCCAGCACAACCTGGGCATGATGTTCGAGACCGGCAAGGGCGTGCCGCAAGACCAGGAAGCGGCGCTGGGCTGGTACCGGCGCGCGGCCGAGCAGGGTTACGCGCGCTCGCAGTACAACCTCGGCCTGCGCTACGACGCCGGCCAGGGCGTGGCGCGCGATGCGGCGCAAGCGCTGGCGTGGATGCGCAAGGCGGCCGAGCAGGGTTATGCGGCGGCCCAGTTCAATCTCGGCCTGCGCTACGACAAGGGGCAGGACGTCGAGCAGGACAGCCAGCAGGCGATTCTGTGGTACGTCCGCGCCGGCGAGCAGGGACATGCCAGTTCGCAGTTCAACCTGGCGCTGATCTACGATACCGGCCACGGCGTGCCGCGCAACGCCGCGCTGGCCTTGCAGTGGTACCGGCGCGCCGCCGAACTGGGTCACGTCGGCGCCCAGAACAGTCTCGGCATGCGCTATGAGCTTGGCCAGGGTGTGGAGTGCGACCTTGCGCAGGCGGCCGACTGGTACCGCCGCGCGGCCGAGCAGGGCCTGCCTGCGGCCCAGCACCACCTGGGGCAACTCTACGATAGCGGCAGCGGCGTCGAACAGGACGCGGCCCTGGCCGCCCACTGGTTCCGCAAGGCGGCCGAGCAGGGTCACCTGCGCGCCCAGTTCGACCTCGGCCTGCGCCATGAAAGCGGAAACGGCGTCGCACAGGACAGCGACGAGGCGCTGGCCTGGTACCGGCGCGCGGCGCGCCAGGATTACGCGCCGGCCCAGTACATGGTCGGCATGCTGCTCGACCGGCTCGAGACAGGCGATCCGGGCGAGGCCACCGACTGGTTCCACAAGGCGGCCGACCACAAGCACGCGCTGGCGCAGTTCGAACTCGGGCTGTGCTATGACTGCGGCAAGGGCGTCGAGCGCGATTACGAAGCGGCGCATTTCTGGTACCTGTGCGCCGCGCGCCAGGGCCATGCGCGGGCCCAGTTCAACCTGGGCGTGATGTACGCGGCGGGGCAGGGCGCCCAGCGCGACCTGGTCGAGGCTTACGCCTGGCTGCACCGGGCCGGCGGCGCCGGCGTGGCGCCGGCCAGCGCCTACCTGGCGAAAATCGCAAGCAAGATGGAACCGCAACAGTTGTCCCAGGCAGAACGTCTGATTTGCGCCTGACGTCCCGTATTTGAACCGTCGGCAGGTGCGCACGCCTCTGCCAGCGCACCGTGTGCGTATGCACCGCGCGTTATACTGTATGTCCATACAGTCACGCGCGCGCAATGGAACTCAACGACAAGCTCGAAATCCTGGCCGACGCGGCCAAGTACGACGCATCCTGCGCCAGCAGCGGTGCGCCCAAGCGCGGCTCCGAGGGCAAGGACGGCCTGGGCGCCACCACCGGCATGGGCATCTGCCACAGCTATACACCCGATGGCCGCTGCGTCTCGCTGCTCAAGATCCTGCTCACCAATTTCTGCATCTACGACTGCCAGTATTGCATCAACCGGCGCACCTCCAACGTGCCGCGGGCGCGCTTCGCCGTTGATGAAGTGGTCAAGCTGACCCAGGATTTTTATCTTCGCAACTATATCGACGGCCTGTTCCTGAGCTCGGGCATCATCCAGTCGGCCGACTACACGATGGAGCAGCTGGTGGCGGTGGCGCGCCAGCTGCGCGAGGTACACCAGTTCCGCGGCTACATCCACCTCAAGACCATTCCCGACGCCGATCCGCTCCTGATCCAGGAAGCGGGGCGCTGGGCCGACCGCCTGTCGGTCAACATCGAGCTGCCGACCCACGACAGCGTGACCCGCCTTGCGCCCGAGAAAAGCGTCCACACGATCAAGCTGGCGATGGGTTCGATCCGGCGCAAGCTGGACGAAAAAGCCGAAGAGCCCAAGCTGCCCAGTTTCGCGCCGGCCGGCCAGAGCACGCAGATGATCGTCGGCGCCGACGCCAGCGACGACCACACCATCCTCAACACCGCCGAGACGCTGTACGGCAGCTACAAGCTCAAGCGCGTGTACTACTCGGCCTTCAGCCCGATCCCGCAAAGCCCCGGCAGCGTGCCGCTGGCGCCACCGCCGCTGCTGCGCGAACACCGCCTGTACCAGGCCGACTTTCTGTTGCGCGGCTACGGCTTCACGGCCGGCGAACTGATGCCGCAGACAGGCAACCTGGCGCTCGACGTCGACCCCAAGCTGGCCTGGGCGCTGTCGAACCGCGATCACTTCCCGATGGACCTGAACCGGGTGGATGCTTCGCTGATTCCGCGCATTCCCGGCATCGGCCTGCGCAACGCCAAGCGCCTGGTCGAGCTGCGCCGCCTGCGCCGCATCCGCTGGGAAGACCTGTCGCGCCTGCGCTGCAGCCTCAAGAAGCTGGCGCCGTTCGTCGTCACGGCCGACTACAAGCCGGCGCAAGGGGCGACCAGTTCCGACCTGCTGCGCAAGCACATGGCCGATGCGCCGCAGCAGATGAACCTGTGGCCTGAACTGCAGGCGGCATGAACGCCCAGGCCAGCGCGATCGAACTCGCCGCCGCTGCGGTGGCGAGCGTGCGCGCTGGCCGGCCGCTGCTGGTCCACGACTTCACCGAGTGGCGCGCAGTGGCGCGCGAGCTGCTGCGCGCCGGCGTGGCGCCCCCATCCGTGACCTGGGGTGTGCCGGGAGAGGACCTGTTCTCGGGTGCGCCGGCTTCTGCTTGCGCTGCGCATAATGGGGGCGACCTCCTGTCAACCGTGCCGCAAGCGGACGAGCAGGAGCCAATTAACGTTACAGCGCCGCGACCGCATGTCCCGCGCTCGCTGATGGAGATGCTGCAGACCGCCGCCTGCTATCGCGACCACGACCGCTGGGCCTTCCTGTACCGCGTGATCTGGCGCTGGCAGCAGGGCGAGCACGACGTGCAATCGCCCGCCGACGCGGACGGCCAGCGCCTCAATACAATGGTCAAGGCGGTGCGGCGCGAGGTACACGATATGCACGCTTACATCCGATTTCGCGAACGGCCGCTCGAGGCCGGGGCTCCTCACTTCGTGGCCTGGTTCGAGCCTGCCCACGACGTGCTGCCCCAGGTGGCCGAACATTTTGTCGCGCGCATGGGCAAGGTGAGCTGGATGATCGCCACGCCCGACGCCAGCGTGCTGTGGGATGGCGCCAGCCTGCACCAGACCGGCCCCCTGATGTCGAGTGCGGCCGACCTGGACGATGCCGGCGAGGCGCTGTGGCTGACCTACTACCGCAGCATCTTCAATCCGGCGCGCCTGAACACGCAGGTCATGAACAGCCACATCCCGTCGCGCTTCTGGAAGAATCTGCCCGAAGGCGCGCTGGTGCCTTCGCTGGTGAGCCAGGCCGGCCTGGGCGCGCGCCGCATCGGCCAGGTGGAAGCGGTGGGGCGGCGCAGCGGCCGCACGATCCCGATCGAAGCCGAGAAGGCCCAGCCCGAGCGCCAGCAGCCATCGAAGCTCGACGAGTGCCGGCGCTGCGAGCTGTGGGAGCACGCGACCCAGGCGGTGGGCGGCGAAGGGCCGAAAAGCGCGACCATCATGATCGTCGGCGAGCAGCCGGGCGACCAGGAAGACCTGGCCGGCCAGCCCTTTGTCGGCCCGGCCGGCAAGCTGCTCGACCGCGTGTTCGCACAAAGCGGCGTCGATCGCACGGGCGTCTACATCACCAACGCCGTCAAGCACTTTAAATGGGAGCCGCGCGGCAAGCGGCGCCTGCACAAGACGCCGGCGCAGAAAGAGATCGAAGCCTGCCACTACTGGCTCGAGAAAGAGATCGCCACGCGTAAGCCCAAGGTGATCGTGGCCATGGGCGCAACCGCGCTCAAGTCGGTGCTGCAGACCGGGAGCGTGACCTTGAAGGACAAGCTGGGGCATCCGGTGCGCCATGGCGACAGCTGGGTGGTGACGATCTATCACCCGTCGTACGTGCTGCGGGTGCCCGATGAGGCGACCAAGCACGAGGCGTTTGCGGTGATGGTCGAGGGCTTGAAGCTGGCCTCGGCGCTGCTCGACCGGCCCGATGTGCCGGAGCCGCCTTCAGGTCGCTGAGCTGATATATGCACGATATGCCTGGCTCATGTAATTGAAACAGGGGCGTTACAGCGGGTTCGCGGGCCCCATTAGTGGCGTAAGATCTGGCAATTCTCACTACCGGATGTCGTCATGAGCAGACTCGCAGTATCAGCTTTCTCCCTATGCATGCTGGCCGTCCCCGCGTGGGCGCAAACCGGCGATGTGGCCGACCCGGCGCAGGCTGTCGTCGATGTCGGTGCAGCCGAGCCGGCGCCGGAACAGATCCACGTCGTGGCCCAGCGTCCCGGGCCCGGCATGTGGAAGGTGTCGAAGGGCGATCATGTGCTGTGGGTGTTCGGCATGTACGGGCCGGTGCCGAAGGACATGCAATGGCGCTCGCACGAGGTCGAGCGCGTCATCCGGAATTCCCAGGAATACCTGTCGGCGCCCACCGCCTCGGCGCGGCCGGGCTTCTTCAAGTCGATCACGCTGCTGCCGAGTCTCATCGGCATGCGCAAGAATCCGGATGGCGCAACCCTGCGCGACGTGATGCCGGCGGAAGACTACGCGCGCTGGACCACGTTCAAGGCCCAATATTTGCCGGACAATGATGACGTGGAGCGCGAGCGTCCGATCTTCGCGGCGCAAGTATTGTCGGAGGCCGCGCGCAAGCAGTCGGGCCTGATCGACAGCTATATGGTGCGCAAGCAGGTGCTCGAGCTGGTGAAGACGGCGAAGCTGAAGGAGACCTCGTCGACCTTCCAGATCCCGATGGACAATGCGCGCACGGTGCTGAAGAACTTCAAGAAGTCGACCCTGGGCGATGCCGCCTGCCTGGCGCAGACGATGGCGACGCTGAAGCAGGACATCGAGGCCGCCAGCGAGCGCGCCAATGCATGGGCCAAGGGCGACCTGGATGAGATGCGCAAGCTGGACTTCACCACGCGCGAGGAAGCCTGCTTCGGCGCCTTGATGAACAGCGCAGCATTCGACGCCGAGCCTGAATTCAAGAACATGAAGGTGCGTGCGCAGGATATGTGGGTCGCTTCGGCCGAGAAGGCGCTCGCGGCCAATGCGTCGACGTTCGCCATGCTGCGGGTTGATGAAATCTTCGATCCGAAAGGGGTGATCGCGGCGTTGGCGGCGAAGGGATATGCGGTCGAACAGCCGGAGTGATTCGGGCACGCGCGCATGGCCAATTGGCCGTGCGCATCGGGGTTGATTGGGAATTTGTCAAACCTTCCCAAACGCGCGTAGAATGCTGCCAACGCGGGTGTAGTTCAATGGTAGAACGGCAGCTTCCCAAGCTTCATACGAGGGTTCGATTCCCTTCACCCGCTCCAGTCAATGATCCGCCTCAGTCGCAGAACTGGAAGTCGGCCGCAGCCGAGTTGCAGATCTAGTTCGAAGTAGGTTCAAGCATACCGTGCTGATCTGTCCACTCTGTCAGCGCATCGTTCATCCGGGTTTGCCATCCTTCTCCTGTTGCCTTGAAAGCGTCCAGCACGCGCACGTCCAGACGAATACTGATTGGCGCTTTCGTGACGGCCTGTAGCGGACGTCCGCGACCGCGAACAGGTTTCACACGGGCCGATTCGTCATCAGTGAACGGCTGCGCGTCTGGATCGTCCAAGGCAGCAGCCGTCATTGCCGCATTTTCCGCAGGGGTGGGAGCACTGCTCCTGATTTAAGTTTGGGCATATTTGCAGCGTCATGCGATGGGCATCCAGACCGAGTAGATATCGCCAAAAGGATTCGCAATAATTTCTGTATATACATAAATTTCCATGAATCCCGATATCGTGTCTTGTCAGGTGAGTCGCGCCACCTCGTCCGCAAGCGCAGTATCCTGTCACATTCCGCGTACGACCGAGCAAGGAGCCACCTGCATGACGCCTGACTCATCACGCCGCCGCCTGCTGCAAACGATGCTCGTCGCATCCGGCGGCCTGGTTCTACCATCGCTGCACGCAGCACCAACCGCGGTGCCGCTGCTCACCCGCCCCATTCCATCGTCCGGCGAACAGATTCCCGTCATCGGCCTGGGTAGCTGGATCACCTTCAACGTCGGCCGCGACCCGCAGGCGCGCGCCGAATGTGCCGACGTAATGCGCCAGTTCTTCGCCGGTGGCGGCAGGATGATCGACTCGTCTCCCATGTACGGCTCGGCCCAGGACGTGATCGGCGAAGCGCTGCAGGCCATCAAGCCCCCGCGCCTGTTCTCCGCCGACAAGGTCTGGATCAGCGGCGGCGCGCGCGGCCCGGGCCAGATCGAGACCTCGCGCAAGCTGTGGCGCGTGCCGCACTTCGACCTGCTTCAGGTGCATAACCTGCTGTCGTGGGACGAGCACCTCAAGACCCTGCAGGCGATGAAGAAGCAAGGCCGGCTGCGCTACGTCGGCATCACTACCTCCGAGGGCCGACGCCATGGCGAGATCGAGAAGATCATGGCCTCGCAACTTATCGACTTCGTGCAGGTCTCCTACAACGCCCTCGACCGCGACGTCGAGCAGCGCATCCTGCCGCTGGCGCGCGAGCGGCGTATCGGCGTGATCGCCAACCGGCCGTTCCGCCAGGGCGACCTGACGCAGGCGCTGGCCGGCAAGCCGCTGCCCGGCTGGGCTGCGGAAATCGGCTGCACTACCTGGGCCCAGGCGCTATTGAAATTCATCGTTTCCCATCCCGCCGTTACCTGCGCGATTCCCGCCACCTCGAGCGTGGCCCATGTGCGCGAGAACCTGCTGGCAGGGACTGGCCGGATGCCCGACGAGGCTCTGCGCAAGCGCATCGCCCAGGATGTCGAAAGGCTGGCATGAGCGAGTGGTGGACGTATTCGCTGTCGGACTTCCTGATGTTCTCGCAGCGCAGCTACTACCGGCTGATCGCGCTGTACAACGAGGCGGTCTGGCCCACGCATTTGCTGGGGTTGGCAGTTGGCCTGGCTGTAATCGTCTGCGTTGCGCGTCCGGGACCGCAGATGCGCCGCGTTGCCCTGTTGGCGCTGGCGCTGGCTTGGGCCTGGATTGGCTGGGCATATCACCTGGAACGCTACGCCGACATCAACACCGCCGGACCTTGGTTCGCGCTGGCATTCGGTGTGCAAGCTCTCTTGCTGGGATTCCTGGCGGCGCGGCCGCACGGTGCAGCGCCGGCGCGCATGCAGAAACAGGTGGCGTTGGGGTTTATCAGCCTGGCAGTGCTTGCGTATCCTTTGCTGGCGCTGGGAGGCGGCCGTGCATGGGGGCAGGCCGAGGTGTTTGGTATCGCCCCCGATCCGACAGCCATTGCAACGCTGGGCGTGCTCCTGGGATGTCGCGCGCACGCGGTTGCCTGGCTGATTCCGCTGGCCTGGTGCGCAGTGAGCGGCGCGACCCTGATGGAGCTGCGCGTCGGCCATGCCTGGTTGCTGCCGACGTCTGCCATCCTCGCAGTTGCTGCCGGCTTGCTGTTCAGGCACTCAAGATATTCGCCACCTTAATGAGCCCAGCTATTTGTCGTTGTGAGACAGCTTGCGTGCAAGTAGTTGCTTCAGCGAGGCGTCGGACATGCCAGGATAGCGAATGTCATGGATTCGCCAGCCACCTGCGCTTTTGGCGAGGCGGTATTCCAGTCGAACCTTCTCGCCACTTGATGGATAGGTGAATTCAACAGCCACAATATCATTCGACATAGGATGTATGGAAAGGTCTGCTGCGGCCGGATCCTGAGAAGCAAAGATTGGATCAAAGTCGAGGTTGCATATTCCGCCGGATGTCGCGGCACAACGGCGGTCCTTGACCAGCAGTGAAGTCAGCTCCTGGTCAAAATATCGACGGAGGACTAAGCTTTCTTGCTGCGATAGCGGCCTGCCAAAAACACCGTTAGAGTTCGATAGAACCTGCCATGCGAAGGTCTTGTACAAGCTGCCGACGACGGCAACTTGTTCATCGGGTGCGCTTGGCGCTGCAATGGTCGGGGCCATGAGAATGAGGGCCAGCGGGATTGCACCGAAGGAGACTCGAAATTGCCTTCTACCTGTCGACATAACGATTAGCGTGTTGTTGAAAGCACGATCAATTATTGTTGTCGGACTGGCTCAGGCATTGCGGGCCCGCAATAGCATGCAGCAGCAGGATACTGTTTAGCTCGACAATAAACTGCCCGACCTGAACGAATCCACCCCCGCCACCTTACACACGTGCATCCCCCGCAGCAGATGCCGATGCGCCGTACTGGCAAACAGCAACCCCGGGCGGCTGGCCGCCACCGGCGTGACCTGGCCGCTGACCGGGTTGACGATATCCGCAATCGGCTCTCCCGCCGCAACCTGATCGCCCAGCTTCTTGCGAAACACCAGCACCCCCGCATGCGGCGCGGCCAGGGGCTCGACCGCATCGAGCGGCGTCGGCCCGCACTGCGCCGCGGGCAGGGCGGCGACCGGGATATCGAGCACGCCGGCATGCGCCAGGTACTGCAGGATGGCGTCCGCATCCTGCTGCGCATACGCGTAGTTCACATCGTTCTCGCCGCGCAGTTCGACGGTGACGGCGGCGCAGGCCGGCGGGATGGCCGCATCGGTAAAATGGTCGGCCAGGTCCCACCACAGCCGGCTGCAGGCTTCGTCAAACGCTTCGCCGCCCGATTCCTTCGCCACCAGCAGCACGCGCGCGCCCATCAGGTCGGCCAGTGGTTGAATCGCGCCCACCAGCGGCGTGCCGGTGTACATGTGCAGCACCGCCTCGTTATCGCAATGCAGGTCGAGCACGATGTCGGCGTCGATCGCCATCCCCAGCAGGATCTTCTTGAGCGTGGCGGCATTGTCCGCCGGCTCCCAGGCCGCCACCTCGCGGCGCGCATATTCGCGGATCAGCGCGACATTGGCCGCAGCGTCCGCGCCCAGCCGGCCGTCGAGCGCGATCCCGAGCGCCTGCGCAACATGGCGGTAGGCGCGGTTGAAATTCAGGCCGGTCGACAGGTCGTAACGCCCGAACGGAGCGCCATGCATCACCTGCGACAGGCCGAGCGGGTTGGCGGCCGGTACCAGGATGATCTCGCCCTTGATCCGACCCTCGGCATCGAGCCTGTCGAGTTGCCCGCGCAGCAGGTGCGCCACCAGCATCGCCGGCACTTCGTCGGCGTGGATCGCGGCCTGGATGTACACCTTCTTGCCGCTGCCGGGCGCGCCGTAATGGAACGATGTCAGGTTGAGGGTAGCGACACTTTCTTCGATGGCGATCGGGTGTTTCGTCGAGTGCATGGGGGCGGGGCTCCGGCGTTGCTGGGGTAAGACACCGATTATCCGCGATTCCGCCCCGGCGCCACGCACGGTCGAGGGCGGGGACGGCTGCGTTATAATGACAGCCGTTTTTTCCGCATACTTCACACTCCCCATGTCTTCTGAAAAGCCTAGCAGTGGTCCGGCACGGTCCATGCTGTACGATCCCACCGAACACCGCATCCGCAGCTTCGTCACCCGTGCAGGACGGCTGTCGACCGCACAGGCGCGCGCCTTCGATGAGCAGGGGCCGACATTCCTGATCGACTACAAGAAGCAGCCGCTCGACCTCGAGCAGGCCTTCGGCCGCAAGGCGCCGGTGGTCCTGGAAATCGGCTTTGGCATGGGCGACACCACGGCCCACATCGCGAAACTGATGCCCGAGACTGACTTCCTGGGCGTTGAAGTGCACACCCCGGGCGTGGGCAGCCTGCTCAAGCAGATCGGCGAACAGGACATCGCCAACCTGCGCCTGGTGCAGCACGATGTGTTCGAGGTGCTCAACCACATGATCGCCGACGGTTCGCTGCACGGCGTGCACGTGTTCTTCCCCGACCCATGGCACAAGGCGCGCCACAACAAGCGCCGCCTGATCCAGCCGGCTTTTGTAAAACTGCTGTGCCAGAAGATCGCACCTGGCGGCTACCTGCACCTGGCGACAGACTGGGAAGACTACGCGGTGCAGATGCTCGACGTCTTGAGCGCCGAACCGGAGCTGGCCAATACCGCCGAAGACTACGCGCCGCAGCCGGCCTACCGTCCGCTGACCAAGTTCGAAAACCGCGGCATCAAGCTCGGTCACGGTGTCTGGGACCTGGTCTTCACCCGCAAATAAACGTCACACAGGGACGAATCGTCGTTCGTTCCCGTTTCTTCGTCGTTCGTCACCACCCGCTGTCCCGAGCCGCCCGGAGTTCCTAGACTGGACTCGTTGATATACATTAACGAGCACAGAGGAGAACAGCATGTGGAAGCGCATCGAACAATGGAACCGTGAAGTTGAGGCGGAGCAGCTCGCGGTGCTGCGCGATCCAACCCTGGTGGATCAGGTGCCGGCTGGCTGCCGCCGGTTTTTCGCTCGCAAGCTGGCCGAAATGTCGCCCGCCGAGCGCGAGGACCTGTACCAGTTCTCGAGTAGCATCAGTACCTCGGCAGCCCTGCTGGCGCTGCTCAAGTTGTGCGTCGTGCTGACGGTGCTGGGCTTCATGGTCAATCTCGCCTTCCTGCCTGACACACCGTGGTGGCAGACGGTCGTCGCCGCCAATGCGATCGGCGCTGCGGTGGCCATGGCGCTGGCCGGCGTCTGGTTCAATTACGGGAAAATCGTGCGTGCCAAGGGCAAGGCCCTGGTCACCATCGTCGGCCTTGGCCTGGTGGGCGGGCTGTTCGGCGCCATGACCGCCATGTTCGAGCGCGGGCACGCATGGTCGGTCCTGCTCGACAAGCTGCCCAAGATCGTCGTCACCGTAACCCTGGTCGTAACCGCGCTGGTGGCGATCCCGGTGATCGTGGTTGCCGTGCTGCGCAATCGCCACTACCAGATCCAGGCCGAGCAGCTCAAGCGCGACGCCGAGCAGGAACGCCTGGCGCGCGAGCTGAGCGAAACCCAGTTGCGCCTGTTGCGCGCCCAGATCGAGCCGCACTTCCTGTTCAATACCCTCGGGGCGGTGCAGCAGCTGGCCGAGCAGGGTGCGCCGCGCGCCGCCGAGCTCACATCCCACCTGATCGACTTCCTGCGCGCCAGCATGAGCGATATGCGCTGCGAGCAGGTGGCGCTGGCCACCGAATTCGGCCTGGTCGAGTCCTATCTGCGTGTGATGCAGATCCGGATGGGCGAGCGCCTGCGCTACACGGTCGACGTACCCGAGGCATTGGCAAACACCCGGGTGCCCAGCATGCTGGTGCTGACCCTGGCCGAGAACGCGATCAAGCACGGCATCGAACCGTCCCTGCACGGTGGCGAGATCACGGTCACGGCGCGCGATGACGGAGGGACGATCCGCATCGCGGTGCGCGACAGCGGGGTCGGCATGAGCGATACCCCGGGCGCCGGCACCGGCCTGGAAAACGTGCGCCATCGCCTGCGCCTGGCCTATGGCGAAGGCACCTGCCTGCTGCTCTCCGAAGCCGAACCTGGCCTGCTGGCCGAAATCGCCATCCCCTGCAAGGAGCAAGCATGAGCGTGAAAGTGCTGGTCGCCGAAGACGAACCCCTGATGCGCGAGCGCCTGCTCGGCATGCTGGCCACGGCCTGGCCCGAAGCGCAGGTGGTGGCAGCGCCCGAGAATGGCGTCGATGCCTGGGATGCCTGGCTTGAACACGAGCCGCAGGTGGTGTTCCTCGACATCCGCATGCCCGGCATGTCGGGCATCGAGGTGGCCGAGCGCATCGGCCGCCGCTCGCACGTGGTGTTCGTCACTGCCTACGACCAGTATGCGGTCGATGCCTTTGATGCCGGTGCGGTCGACTATCTGCTCAAGCCGATCCAGCCCGGTCGCCTGGACAAGGCCCTGGTGCGGCTGCGCGAGAAGCTCGATGCCCGCCCGGACGATGTCAGCGACGTCGTCAGGCAGGTGAAGGACGCATCGCCCGAGCCGAAGCGCGAAAAACTGAAATGGCTCAAAGCCAGCGTCGGCAAGCAGATCCGCCTGATCGACGTCGAGGAGGTGCTGTTCTTCCAGGCCGATACCAAGTACACGCGGGTGGTGCTGGCTGATTCGGAAGCGCTGGTGCGCATTCCATTGAAAGACCTGGTGGGCGGGCTCGATGCGGGGCGCTTCTGGCAGATCCACCGCGGTACGCTGGTGAACGTGAATGCGATCCGGGCCGCCGAGCGGGTCGATGCCGAACGCATGCAGGTGCTGCTGCGCGGCAGCGACGAGGTGCTGCCGGTCAGCCGCAGTTTCACGCACCTGTTCCGCGAATAAGACTGGCGGCGATTACGTCATGTCGATGATGATGGCGACGATCTCGTCACCATACGACACGAGCTTCTTCTCGCCGACACCCGAGACCCCGCGCAGCTGCTCGATCGAGGTCGGCTTGACCTTGGCGATCTCGCGCAGGGTCGCGTCCTGGAACACGACATAGGCCGGCACGCCGTGCTCGCGCGCGGTGCCCATGCGCCACGAGCGCAGGCGGTCGAAGATGCCCTGTTCGTCGCGCGACAGTTCGGTTTCCTCGTAGCTCGAGCGTGAGGTGGACGGGCGCTTGGCCTTGACCGGCTTCTGGTACTGGCGCAGCTGCACCTTCTGCTCGCCCTTGAGCACCGGCCGCGCCAGGTCGGTCAGTTTCAAGGAACTGAAGGCATCATGGTCGACCGTCACCAGGCCCAGCGCGATCGCCTGGCGCAGGATCGAGCGCCACTCTTGTTCGGAGCGGTCGGCGCCGACGCCATACACGGTCAGTTTGTCGTGGTGCCACTGCGTGATGCGCTCGGTCTGGGCGCCGCGCAGCACGTCGATTACGTGGCCGCCGGCGAAGCGCTGGTCGACCCGATAGATGGTGGACAGCAGCTTTTGCACCGGCACCGAGCCGTCGAAGCTGACCGGCGGCACCAGGCAGGTGTCGCAGTTGCCGCAAGGGCCCGAGCGCTCGCCGAAGTAGTCGAGCAGGCGCATGCGCCGGCAACTGAGGGTTTCGCACAGGCCGAGCATGGCGTCGAGCTTCATCGACAGCACGCGCTTGAAGGTTTCGTCGGCCTCGGATTCGTCGATCATGCGCCGCTGCAGCACCACGTCTTGCAGGCCGTAGGCCATCCAGGCGCTGGCCGGCTGGCCGTCGCGGCCGGCGCGGCCGGTCTCCTGGTAATAGCCCTCAATGCTCTTGGGCAGGTCGAGGTGGCAAACGAAACGCACGTCGGGCTTGTCGATGCCCATGCCGAAGGCGATGGTGGCGACCATGACGATGTTTTCTTCGCGCAGGAATCTAGCCTGGTTGGCGGCGCGCACCGTGTGTTCCATGCCGGCGTGATAGGCCATGGCGCGGATGCCGTGCTCGTTCAAGAAGTCGGCCGTTTCTTCGACCTTCTTGCGCGACAGGCAGTAGACGATGCCGCAATCTTGCGGATGCTCGCTGCTGATGAAATCGATCAGCTGCTTGCGGCCGGTGGTCTTCTCGACGATCGAGTAGCGGATATTGGGACGGTCGAATGACGAGACGAACTGGCGGCCTTCTTCGAGCTGCAGGCGGTGCGCGATCTCGGCCCGGGTCTGCTGGTCGGCGGTCGCGGTGAGCGCGATGCGCGGCACGTTGGGGAAGCGCTCGTGCAGGATCGACAGGCGGATGTATTCGGGACGGAAGTCATGTCCCCATTGCGACACGCAGTGCGCCTCGTCGATCGCGAACAGCGAGATGTGCGAGGCCTCGAACAGCTCGAGGCAGCGCGGCGTCATGAGGCGCTCTGGCGCCACATAGACCAGGTCGATATCGCCGCTGCGTACCAGGCGCTCGATGCGCAGGGTTTCTTCGAAGGTTTGCGTCGAGTTGAGGAACGCGGCGCGCACGCCGACTTCTTCGAGCGCGTCGACCTGGTCTTGCATCAGCGCGATGAGCGGCGAGATGACGACGCCGACGCCGTCGCGCAGCAGGGCAGGGATCTGGTAGCACAGCGACTTGCCGCCGCCGGTCGGCATCAGGACCAGTGCGTCGCCACCGCTGGCCACGTGTTCGACGATCTCTCCCTGCTGCCCGCGGAAGGCGGGATAGCCGAAGACCGTCTCCAGCACATGGAGCGCGCGCGCGCCGAGGTCGGCGCCGATATCGGGATTCATACTGTCTATTTCAGTGTATTTGGACGGGGTGAAGCTGGTAGTTTACTCCGACCAGTTGACCAAGCCAAAGTGAGCGGTCACCAGCACCAGGATACCGAATACGATACGGTACCAGGCGAAGATCGTGAAGTCGTGCGTGCTGATGTAGCGCAGTAGCCAGCGCACGCACAGGAAGGCCGCGATGAAGGCCGACACAAAGCCCAGGCCGAACATTGGCAAATCGGCCATCGACAGTGCCTCGCGTTCTTTGACCACAGAATACACCGTCGCGCCAAGCATGGTTGGCATGGCAAGGAAGAACGAGAATTCGGTGGCCGCCTTGCGCGACAGCCCGAACAGCATGCCGCCGATGATGGTCGAGCCCGAACGGCTGGTGCCGGGAATCAGGGCGAAGGACTGGGCGAAACCGACCTTCAGGGCGTCGAGCGCCGTCATCTGGTCGACCGTCTCGACCCGCGGCGGGGTGGTGCGCTGGCGCTGGCGGTGTTCGACCCACAGGATGATGACGCCGCCCACGACCAGGGCGATCGCCACCGGCACCGGATGGAACAGCAGTTCGGTGATGGTGGCGCTGAACAGCACGCCCATGATGGCGGCCGGGAAGAAGGCTACGACCACATTGCGCGCGAAGCGCTGCTGGACCGGATCCGAGCCCAGTCCCGAGAACAGGCGCGTGACGCGTTCGCGGTATTCCCACACAACGGCCAGCACGGCGCCGAGCTGGATGACGATCTTGAAAACCGTTTCCCGGACACCTGTGAAATCGAGCAACTCGCCCGCAAGGATCAGGTGACCAGTGGAAGAAATCGGAAGAAATTCGGTGAAGCCCTCGACCAGGCCCATGATGATCGCCTTGATGGCGAGCGCAATATCCATGAATTATTTCGGTGTGGAAGTGATCTGGGAGTAGGCAGCTCAAGCATACCGGTTCGGGCTCGCAGCTTACCATGAGCCGGGCTGCCATCGTTGGGCTAACTGAACCGTACGCGGGATTTTGCCCGTATGCCAGCCTGGTCTGGACGGCGTATGGACGGTCGCGCGAATGAAAAAAGCGCTTGCATCAACTGTGAAATCGCGTGCTACACTAAAACCATGAGTAATCCCGCACTCACCCAATGAGTCTATTATTAGTCATCATCCTTGCCGCGCTGTCCTGGCTGGCATTTCATGACTGGCAGTTGCCCAATGCATTACGCTACCGACCTTTCCAGGGCCGGGTCTGGCGCAGTTCCTTCCCTTCCGCTTCCCGCAAAGACATCCGCGAATTCCTGTCCGTGTTCGGCGCCGCCTTCTCGTTCGGCGACAACGACAAGCTGCACCTGCGTCCGGATGACCAGGTGCTGGGCGTGGTACGTGCCGCCAGGCCGACGCGCTGGAAGTCCGATGGCGCCGATATCGAACCGCTGGCGCGCGCCCTGCGCGAACGCTATGGCCTGCTGCTCGACGATGTCTGGCACGAGGGGCTGACCGTGGGTGGGCTGTTCCAGCGCGTGCAGCAGGCGCGCGGCAAGTCGGTGATTTGATGCCGCTATTGTTGATGCCGTGACGTAGGGTTGGCGGCGAAGCCGCCAACCCTACGCACCGGGTCCGGCGCGGTTGCCCGTTCGAGCTCACTTAACCACTGGATCGCCTGCGGTCGATCGTCGCCGCACATCTCGTAGGACGGCTGCAGGCCGCCGCAAAAAGCGGGTCGTTCGGGCTGCCCAAAAATGCGGCAGCGCTCGTCTTCTCCCAGTTGCACGCAGCGCACCCCAGCCGGTTTACCGTTCGGCATGCCGGGTATCGGGCTGGTGATCGAAGGCGCGGTGCAGCAGGCGCCGCACTGCGGCCGGCAGGGGAACGAGACGGACATGGAAGACTGGAAGTGCTGGATCGAAGTCCGCCAGTATACCTCGGTGCCGCGCCTATCCAGACTGCATCGTGCGTATCGTCACAGATGAATCTACGGTCAGTACGATATTTTTCGTAATATAGTTTCGGTTATACAACGGTAGCTTGACTGTGCTGACAAGCGCGGTCTATATTGATTGTTCCTTAGGCAATTTCTGGGCGGGAATATGGACTGCCAACTTGACAGCAAGCCGCGCTGGGAACGTCGCAAGGAAGCGCGTCCCCAGGAGTTACTGGCTTCCGCGATCGAACTGTTCGTGGAACGCGGTTTCGCCGCTACCCGCCTCGAGGACGTGGCCCGCCGCGCCGGCGTGTCCAAGGGTACCTTGTACCTGTATTACGCCAACAAGGAAGACCTGTTCAAGGCCGTGGTACGGCAGAGCATCGTTCCAACGATCGACGACGCCGATGCGTCGGTGGCCGAGTTCGATGGCCACAGCGCCGAGCTGTTGCGCCATGTGATCCTGTCATGGTGGCGTCGCATCGGCGCGACCAAGGCCTCCGGTATCAGCAAGCTGATCCTCGCCGAAGCCGATAATTTCCCGGAACTGGCGCGCTTCTACCAGCAAGAAGTCATGACGCGCGGGATTAGCATGATGTCGAACATGCTCGAGCGCGGCATCCGGCGCGGCGAATTCCGCGAGATCGACGTCGCGCAAACGGCCCAGGTGCTGATCGCGCCGCTGATCATGCTATCCACCTGGAAGCACACCATTGCCCCTTGCGAACGCTGCGACCTGCAGCCCGAAGCCTTCCTCACCGCCTTCCTCGACATCACCCTGAACGGTCTGCTTCCCGCCACCAAGTAAGTTCCAGATCGCGCCAGGAGCGAATTTCTGGCGTTCATCCCCCTCAAACTGCAGACTGTCGCAATTTTCCGCTGGCTCGGCCGTGCATCGTTAAGATGTGCGTCCTGAGGCCATTGAACGATTAGAATATCGGATTGTTTATTTTTCCACCGAGAACTGAAATGAATATCGAACAAGCCCGCTTCAACATGATCGAACAGCAAATCCGTCCGTGGAACGTTCTGGATGAAGACGTGCTGGCTATGCTGCACGTGGTCAAGCGCGAACAATACGTGCCGAAGGCCTATGAAAACCTGGCATTTGCGGACGTCGAGATTCCGCTGCCGGGTAGCGAAACGATGCTCAATCCAAAGGTCGAAGCACGCATGGTGCAAGAGATCGCGGTCAAGAAGCATGAGAACGTGCTCGAGATCGGTACCGGTTCCGGCTACATGGCCGCGCTGCTGGCGCACACGGCGGCCCACGTGACGAGCGTCGAGATCCAGCCTGAGAGCGTGACCCTGGCCAAGGAAAACCTGGCACGGGCCGGCGTGATCAATGTCAGCGTCGAAGAAGGCAATGGCGCCCAGGGCTGGTCGACCGGCACCCAGTATGACGTGATCGTGGTCTCGGGCGGACTGCCGGTGCTGCCGGAAGCGCTGGTCAAGCAACTGAAGGTGGGTGGCCGCATGATCGCCATCCTGGGCGAAGCGCCGGCGATGAGCTGCCAGCTGATCACCCGCACCTCGGAAACGGCGCACGACGCGGTCAAGGTGTTCGAGACCCTGGCCAAGCCACTGACTGGCGCCGAAGCGCCGTCGCGATTCACCTTCTGAAGGGCGATCGATGCGACAGATGACAGCTCCCGAGTTGGCCGCCTGGCTGGCCGACCCGGCGCGCGAGCAGCCGCTGCTGCTCGACGTGCGCGAAGACTGGGAATTCGAGACCTGCAAGATCGCAGGCTCGACCCAGATCCCGATGCACCTGATTCCGGTCCGCGTGAGCGAGATCGACGACGACCGCGAAGTGGTGTGCATCTGCCACCACGGGGCGCGCAGCATGCAGGTGGCTGCCTTCCTCGAGCGTAATGGGTTCAGTAACGTAACGAATTTAACGGGCGGGGTACACGCCTGGGCCGTACAGGTCGATCCGTCGATGCCGAAGTATTGACCTGATCCTCAACTAGATGACTCCTGTGGAGATAGCAATGCAGAAACCCCTACTTGCCGTGCTGCTGGCCAGCGCGTGCTTCTCGCTCAACGCCGGTGCTGCCGACCTGATCCAGGTTTACCAGCAGGCGCTGGCCAACGATGCGACGTATGCGAGTGCGCGTGCCTCGCTTGCCGCCGGCCGCGAGCGGATCACACAGGGGCGTGCTGGCTTGCTGCCGACCGTGGGTCTGAGCGGGGGAATCAGCAAGAACGACAATGAGTTCGACCCGTGGAATATCGGCCAGGTCGGCACCTTGCCGAACGGCCAGCCGGGCATCATCGATGGCAGCGGGTCCAACCTGCGCACCAATGAATACACGCTGTCGCTGCAGCAGCCGTTGTACCGCTGGGATCGCTGGCAGACTTACCAGCAAAGCAAGCTGCAGCAGGCGATCGCCGAGGCGCAGTTCGCCCAGGCCCAGCAAGACCTGATCACGCGCGTGGCCACCGCCTATTTCGACGTGCTGGCGGCGCAAGATAAACTGGAATCGACCCGCGCGCAGAAAGAAGCGACGACCGAGCAGCTGGCATCGGCCAAGCGCAATTTCGAGGTCGGCACCCAGACCATCACCGATACCCACGAGGCGCAGGCGGCCTATGACCTGGTGCTGGCGCAGGAGTTCGCTGCCGTCAATGACCTGGACAACAAGCGCAATCTGCTGCAAACGATCATCGGCACCGCGCCGGGCAACCTGGCCTCGCTCAGGGCTGGCGTGACACTGGCCGTGCCGCAGCCGGCATCGGTCGACCCATGGGTGTCGTCAGCCGAGAACCAGAACTATGGCGTGACCGTGGGCCAGCTGCAGGTGGAAATCGCCATGCGCGAGATCTCGCGCAACCGCGCCGGCCACCTGCCGACCGTCGACCTGGTGGCCAGCTCGACCCGCCGCGACATCAACGGTCGCACCGGCAGCTCGGGCGACACCAAGAACAATGCGATCGGCGTGCAGTGGAGCGTGCCGATCTTCAGCGGCTTTGCTGTCACCAGCCGGGTGCGTGAATCGATCGCACTCGAAGACAAGTCGCGCAACGACCTGGAGGCCACCCGCCGCAACGCGGCGCTGCAGGCGCGCCAGTCGTTCCTGGGCGTGAACAGCGGCCTGGCCCAGGTCAAGGCGCTGGAAGCGGCCGAAGTGTCGAGCCAGTCGGCGCTGGAATCGAACAAGCTGGGTTACCAGGTGGGCGTGCGTATCAATATCGACGTGCTCAATGCGCAGCGCCAGCTGTACCAGACCCGCACCGACCTGTCGCGTGCGCGCTATGACGTGATCATCAATGGCCTGCGCCTGAAGGCCGCGGCTGGCTCGCTGCGCGAGGCCGACCTGGTGCCGGTGAATAGTCTATTAGGCGAGTGATTCACGATCCTGCGCACTGATGCGCAGGGGTTGAAAAAGCCCGTTAGCCAATTGCTTGGCTAACGGGCTTTTTTACGTCGGCAGTACCACCAGTGTCTGACTTATTGCACCGTCGCTCCCACGAAGGTGGGAGCCCAAGTTCGCCAGCGCTTACAGCGCCCGCGTCCTTCTCCACTGGATCAGTTCCGCGATGGTCAGGATCGGGAAAGCACGCTCTTCGGCGAACTGCTCGATCTGCTCGCCGCGCATCATGGTGCCGTCGGGGTTCATCAGCTCGCACAGCACGGCGGCCGGCTGCAGGCCGGCCAGCTTGGCCAGGTCGACCGAACCCTCGGTATGGCCGGCACGGGCCAGCACGCCGCCCGGCGTGGCGCGCAGCGGGAACACGTGGCCGGGACGCACCAGGTCGTCCGGCTGGGCGTTGCGTGCGATCGCGGCCTTGATGGTGGAGACGCGATCAAGCGCCGAGACACCAGTGGTCACGCCATGGCGGGCTTCGATCGAGACCGTGAACGGAGTGCCGTAGCGGCTGCCGTTCTCAGGGGCCATCGGCGGCAGCTCGAGCGCGCGCACCTTGTCGTCGGACAGGCACAGGCAGACGATACCGCTGCATTCGCGGATCATCAGGGCCATGGTTTCGACGGTCAGCTTTTCGGCGGCGATGATCAGGTCGGCCTCGTTTTCGCGGTCGAAATCATCGAGCAGGATGACCGGGATGCCGGCACGCATGGCGGCCAGGGCGGCGCCGATGCGACCTTCCAGGTCGTTACTTTGAAGGGTGTAGCTTGGGACTAACATGTGAAACGCTCCTCGCATAGGTTGGCGAAAAACGCATCAGGGCAAAGCGAAACCGCGCACCCGTTCAACCGCGAAGGCGCGGGTGATCAGGCGCATGACAGCGCACATCTTCTTTCATCCGGACTATACCGTCGGCCCTGGCTTCTCACCAGGTCTGCTGACCCTGCTCATTGGGGAAACTGAGCAGGCGCTCGCGGGCTCGACCCGTGAAGGTCATACCGCCGGTGGGGAATTGCACCCCGCCCCGAAGACGTCATTGAATTGTGGTGCTCTGCTCAGCAGCAGGCGGGGAGGATTGTAGCAGTGGTGTGCCGAGTTTGCTTAGTTGCTCAGCCCACCACCGCCAGCATGATCGGCACGCTCGATCAATTCGACCTTGTAGCCATCCGGATCGGTAATGAACGCGATCACGGTGGTGCCGCCCTTGACCGGACCCGGTTCGCGCGTGATATTGCCGCCAGCCGCGCGCACCTGGTCGCAGGTAGCGTAGATGTTTTCAGCCGAGATCGCGATGTGGCCGTATGCGCTGCCCATGTCGTAGCTGTCGGTGCCCCAGTTATAGGTCAGCTCGAGCTCGGCATGATCCGGATTGCTGCCGTAGCCGAGGAAGGCCAGGCTGTACTTGTATTCCGGGTTGTCGCTGGTGCGCAGCAGTTTCATGCCCAGCACCTTGGTGTAGAAGTCGATGGAGCGTTGCAGGTCGCCGACCCTCAACATGGTATGCAGGATGCGCATTTTGGCTTGCCCTATGTGTTTCGAAGAACCGCCATTTTATGCGTTCGACGGCTTCCTTGCCGGAGCCGCCGATACAGAAAAACGCTGATCAGTTCTCGAGCCTGGCGTCGAGCGTGATCTTGGCGTTCAGCAGTTTCGAGACCGGGCAGTTTTCCTTGGCCGTATTGGCCGCCTGGTCGAAGGCTTCCTGGCTGGCGCCCGGGATCTTCGCCACCAGTTCGAGGTGCACGGCCGTGATCGAGAAGCCGTCATCGACTTTTTCCATCGACACCGTCGCCTTGGTGCGCAGCTCGTCGGCGGTCAGGCCGGCCTTGCCCAGCTGGCCCGACAGTGCCATCGTGAAGCAGCCGGCGTGGGCCGCGCCGATCAGCTCTTCGGGATTGGTGCCCGGCGCATCTTCGAAGCGGGTATTGAAGCCGTAGGGCTGGTCCTTTAGGGCGCCGCTGCCGGTCGAGACCTGGCCCTTGCCATCCTTGATACCGCCGCTCCAGACGGCGCTGCCATCGCGTTTGATTGTCATGCGTTATTTCCTTTCGTTGTCGTCGTTGTCTTCGGGTGCCGGCTCGGCGTCGTGGTCGCGCATGTCGCGGTGACGGTCGGGCTGCGGCTGGGCCTGGCCAGTAGCGCCGGGGACGGGATCGACCGCCTCCGAAATGCCGGGCGTGTTGCGCGAATCGGTGTCGACCAGACCCTGTTCGAGGTCCTTGGCCGCCTGCTTCATCACGCCGCGCGGTTCCTGGTCTTGCCCATCCGGCGTTTCATCACGTTCATGTGGCTGGCGTTTGACGCCGTCGTTGCTCATCGGTTCCTTAGTATTGACGAACCGGTCCTTGCTTTCCGTGACCATGGTGCTCTCCTTTGCATTTTCGTCATCATTATCCTAACTGCCTGTCGGTGAATGAGTCGCGCAATTGAACCGCGTAATTTGGTGATGCTTTTTTGCAATTACTTGGCTAAGATGAGAAGTTGAATGTATTGACCGAAGGCGCGCCGTGAGCACCGATACCCTGAGCCACCATACCGATATCGCCTGCAAGAATTGTGGCGCCACCACGCAAGGCAATTACTGCCAGCAGTGCGGGCAGGCGACCCATCTGCACGTGCCGAGCGCGCGTGAATTCCTGCACGAGTTCATCGCCCACTATGTGGCGCTCGAAGGCAAGCTGTGGAAGACGCTGGCCCTGCTGATCGCCAAACCCGGTGTACTGACCTGCGAATACATTGAGGGCCGGCGGGTGCGCTATCTCGAGCCCTTGCGTGTGTACCTGACCTTCAGCATCATTTTCTTTGCGCTGTTCAAGTTCAGTGGCGTCGAGGTGGCGCGTTTCGAGGATCCGTCGCCGGCCCTGGCCGCCGCGGTGGCCGATGGCCGGGCCAAGCAGACCGTGCTCGGCCCGGCGTTGGTGCAAGACGTCGCCGAGTATGAAAAAACGCTGGCTGTCCTCAACAAGAAGGCCAGCAATCTGCATCCGGTGCTGCGCGAACGGATAGCACGCTTCATGTCGCTGTCTCCGCAAGCCAAGAAGGCCGCGCTCAAGCAGGCTTTCTACAGTTACACGCCTTACGCGATCTTTGCCATGATGCCGCTGTTCGCGCTGTACCTGAAGATCCTGTACCTGGGCAGTGGTCGCCGTTACGGCGAGCATTTCCTGTTCGCCCTGCACGTGAATGCGTTTGCCTTCCTGATGCTGTCGGTGCTGATCCTGATTCCCGAGACCTGGAAATTCATCACCTTCGCGATGTTGCTGTGGCTGGTGTTCTACCTGCCGATCGCGATGCGTCGCGTCTACGAGAGTGGCTGGGCCAGCACCGTCATCCGCTGGATCGTGCTTATCTTCGCGCATATCGTGACCCTCGCCTCGGCTGTATTGACCGTCATGGGCATGGTACTGATGGGCTGAACTTGCAGGGCAGGGGCAGCGCCAGCTATACTGTTCATCTATACAGTAATGGCCGAGCGCCGTATGGCAGCCGCGGGGATTATCGGTTAATCTCCAGCGTGTCGTTCAACCCTATACCGCAGAGACTGTTCATGCCCGCTTCGCCCCAAACGCAACAGATCATCGCGCTCGTGGTGCGGCATAACACGGCAGGCGTCGAAGAGCCGGTGGGCCGCATCCGCGATTTCCTGCAGGCGGCGGGCTACCGCGTGGTGTTCGAGGCCGATACCGCAGCCAACCTGCAGCTCGACAACATCGATTCGATGACCGTGGCCGAGATCGGCCAGCAAGCTAAAATCGGCATCGTGGTCGGCGGCGACGGCACCATGCTGGGCATCGCGCGCCAGCTGGCCGAGTACGACATCGCCCTGGTCGGCATCAACCTGGGCCGGCTCGGCTTCATCACCGACATCCCGCTCGACGACATGCTGCCGGCACTGAGCGAAATCCTGCAGGGCCGCTCGCGCGCCGAAGAACGCACCCTGCTGGAGGCGCGCGTGGTGCGTGACGGCGTGCAGATCTTCTGCAGCGTGGCCGTCAACGACGTGGTGGTGGCGCGCGGCACCGGCGCCGGCATGGTCGAACTCAAGCTGACCGTCGACGGTCAATTCATGTACAACCAGCGTTCGGACGGCCTGATCGTGTCCACGCCCACCGGCTCTACGGCATATGCGCTATCGGCCGGCGGCCCCTTGCTGCACCCGAGCCTGGGCGGCACGATCCTGGTGCCGATCGCGCCGCACGCGCTGTCGAACCGGCCGATCGTGGTGCCCGATACCAGCGAGATCGTGGTCGAGCTGGTCAGTGGACGCGACATCAGCGTGAACTTCGACATGCAGACTTTTACCAGCCTGCAACTGGGCGACCAGATCGTGATCTCGCGCTCGCCACACACGATCACCTTCCTGCATCCGCTCGACTGGAGCTACTACCACACGCTGCGCCAGAAGCTGCACTGGAACGAATACCCTACCAACGACGGCCGGTTCAAGTAACAAGCCAGAAAATACCGCCCGCCTTGTTCGCCACAGAATCGCCAATCACCTAGGACCCGATTTTTCATGCTGCGCACACTGACCATCCGCGACTTCGTCATCGTCGACGCCATCGAACTGGAGTTCTCGAACGGCTTTTCGGTGTTCACCGGCGAGACCGGCGCCGGCAAGTCGATCCTGATCGATGCGCTGCAACTGGCGCTGGGCGGGCGTGGCGACGCCAGCATGGTGCGCGAAGGCGCGGCCAAGGCCGACATCACGGCCGACTTCGCGCCAACCGAGGCGGGCCGGGCCTGGCTCGAGCAGCATGAATTCGGTGTCGACGAGGGCGGGGCGCTGCTGCGCCGCGTGATCGACAATGCCGGCCGCTCCAAGGCGTATATCAATGGCGTGGCCGCTACCGCCGCCCAGTTGCGCGAACTGGGCGAGCTGCTGGTCGATATCCACGGCCAGCATGCCCACCAGTCGCTGCTCAAGCCGGATGCCCAGCGCGCGCTGCTCGACAACCAGATCGCGGTGCGCGATCCGCAGGCGCGCATCGAGGCGCAAGAAGTGTCGCAAGCCTGGCGCGCCTGGCGCGCGCTGGTGCGCCAGCGCGAAGAGTACGAGACCAATGCCAAGAACGTGCTGATCGAGCGCGAGCGCCTCGAGTGGCAGGTCAGCGAGCTCGATAAACTGGCGCCGAAGCTTGGCGAGTGGGTCGAGATCAGTAACGAACACAGCCGTCTGTCGCACGCCGCCAGCCTGCTCGACGGCGCCCAGGAAGCGCTCAGCGCGATCTCGGAATCGGAGCATCCGATCCTGTCGCAGCTGTCCTCGCTCAATGCCAAGCTCGGCAAGCTGGTCGACGTCGATGCGCAGCTGCAGAAGGTACTCGACTGCATGGAGCCGGCCCGCATCCAGCTGCAAGAGGCGGTGTCTGAGCTGAACAACTACATCGACAAGGTCGAACTCGACCCGGCCCGCCTGCGCGAGGTCGATGCCCGCATGGACGCCCTGCACAGCGCCGCGCGCAAGTACCGTGTCACGCCCGAGGAACTGCCCGAAGAACACGCGCAACTGGCCATCAAGCTGCGCCAGTTGGCTGACGCCACCGATATCGAAGGCCTGCGCAAGCAGGAAGACAAAGCCCAGGCCGCCTATATGGAAGTCGCCGGGCGCCTGTCGAAGCGGCGCGTCAAGGCGGCTCTTGAACTCGGTACGCAGGTGACGGCGGCGATGCAGGAATTGAGCATGAGCGGCGGCAGCTTCGCCATCGGTCTCAACAGCGGCGAGCCGGGCGCGCATGGTCTCGAGCAGGTCGAATTTTTAGTGGCCGGCCATGCTGGCGTGGCGCCACGGCCGTTGGCCAAGGTGGCGTCGGGCGGCGAGCTGGCGCGTATCTCGCTGGCGATTTCGGTGATCACCTCGAATGCGACCACGGTGCCGACGCTGATTTTCGACGAGGTCGACACCGGCATTGGCGGCGGCGTGGCCGAGGTGGTGGGGCGCCTGTTGCGACGCCTTGGCCAGCAACGCCAGGTGCTGTGCGTGACCCACTTGCCGCAAGTGGCGAGCCAGGCCAACCAGCACTTCCAGGTGGCCAAGGGCACGACTGGCGAAGGCCGGACCGTGTCGCACATCGATGTGCTCGACAGCCGCGCGCGGGTCGAAGAGGTGGCGCGCATGCTGGGCGGGATCGAGATTACCGAGACCACGCGCAAGCATGCGCGGGAGTTGCTGGCGTCTTGATCGGTCGCCGTAAGCCAGTAGCACCAGCACGTCGTTCCCGCGAAGGCGGCAACCCAAGTCCTCCATGCCGCCGATACCGTCGAGCGAAGCGTCAACGCAAGCAAACTTGGGTTCCGCCTGCGCGGGAACGACGTGCATACGGTGCGGGCAACAACGTCGTGCCCGGTCCGCACCTATCCAATTAGTCGTCATGCCGGCTTCTTCATTCTGTGGCAGAGTGGTGTTCGACCTGCGGCCCTCACGCCGCAGCATCGTCCCCCAACCTCAACCTGGAAGGAATTCGCATGAGCATCGAAAAAGTCCTCTACCGCGCCCAAGCCACCTCGCAAGGCGGCCGTGAAGGCTCGTCAAAAAGTTCCGATGGCGTCCTTGACCTGAAACTGAGCACACCGAAAGAACTCGGCGGCGGTGGCGGCTCGGGTACCAATCCGGAGCAGCTGTTCGCGGCTGGTTACTCGGCCTGTTTCCTGGGCGCCCTGAAGTTCGTCGCCGGCCAGGCCAAGGTCGCGCTGCCGCCAGACCTGACCATTACCGGCGACGTCGGCATTGGCCAGATCCCGACCGGCTTCGGCATCGAAGTCGACCTCACCATCTCGGCCCCCGGCATGGACAAGGCGCAATTGGAAGAACTGGTCGAGAAAGCCCACATCGTCTGCCCGTATTCGAACGCTACCCGCGGCAATATCGACGTGCGCCGCCACGTGAATACCTGATACCTGGCAGCCAAGAATGCTTTCGTGGCGGTAGCGCCACGGAAGGTGGTGGCGCCGCTCCGGCATAAGAGGGCGCCATCCGCTTTATTCATCACCCCCACTTATAATAGGCAGGTCCTGTCACTATTTCCTGCCCATGCCATTTCGAAAAGAACCGCCTCACCTCCACGGTAGCCTGTCGCAGAGCGCGATCGTCCTGGTCAACCTCGGCACGCCGGACGAGCCGACCCGCTCGAGCGTGCGCCGCTACCTGAAGCAGTTCCTGTCCGATCCGCGCGTGGTCGAGATCCCCAGCCACATCTGGTGGTTCATCCTGCACCTGTTCATCCTGCCGTTCCGATCCGGCCAGTCAGCCGCCAAGTACCGCACCGTCTGGACCCGCGAAGGCTCGCCCCTGCGCACCCATACTGCGCAGCAGGCGGCAAAATTGCAGGCCGTGCTGGCCGAACGCGGCCACCAGGACGTCAAGGTGGCGATGGCCATGCGCTACGGCTCGCCGGCCCTGCCAGACGTGCTCGACCAACTGAAAGCCGACGGTTGCGACCGCATCGTCGTGCTGCCCGCCTACCCGCAATACTCGGGTACCACCACCGCCTCGATCTGGGACTCGGTATTCCAGCATTACGGCCGTGTGCGCAATGTCCCCGAGCTGCGCCTGGTGAAGCACTACCATGACCACGAAGGCTATATCCACGCGCTGCGTGACAGCGTGCAGGCCTACTGGGACGCCCACGGCCGTGGCCAGAAGCTCTTGATGAGCTTCCACGGCGTGCCGAAGCGCACCCTCGAGCTGGGCGACCCTTATTTTTGCGAATGCCAGAAGACCGCGCGCCTGCTGGCCGACGCGCTCGGCCTGACCCCGGACGACTACCTGGTCACCTTCCAGTCGCGCTTCGGCAAGGCCGAATGGCTGCAGCCCTACACCGCACCGACCGTGCAGCAACTGGCGCGCGATGGCGTCGAGCGCATCGACGTGATCTGTCCGGGCTTTACCAGCGACTGCCTTGAGACGCTCGAAGAGATCTCGATGGAAGTGCGGCACGATTTCGAATCCAACGGCGGCAAGGATTTTCATTACATTCCCTGCCTGAACGCTTCGCCGGCCTGGATCCGCGGCATGGCCGAGATCGCCGAACAGCACCTGATCGGCTGGCCCACGATCCAGACCCCGGCCCAGCGCGACACGCGCCGCCTCGACGCCGAGCGCGGTGCGCAAAACGCAGCCCGCCTGGGCGCCTGATCCCCCTTGCCGGCGCCATGCCGGCTTTCCAACAAGCGCTTGCTTATTGACAACCTGCTAAAATGCCAGGTTGTTGGTGCTGGGTGCTGTATTTATTCTTTTTCCAAATGACACCTCTACAATTCCCCTTGAAATTGTAGGAGATCGCCCCATCTGGGGCGCTGTGTATCGATCAGGATACGTTTTCAACTCAGCCAAGTCCTTGATTCTAGGAGTTTTTCCGATGCAAGACCAAGAAAACAAAGAGGTGCTCGACCAGCAGGCTGGCGAAGCGCCTGTCGCTGACGCTACTGAGGGTGCGAACGCACAAGCCGCCGCGCCGGCCGCCCCAGGCGCCGAACCGGGCCTCGAAGAACAACTGAGCGCCACCGAAGCCAAGCTGGCCGAAATGCACGATGCTTTCATGCGTGCCAAGGCGGACGCCGAAAACATCCGCCGCCGCGCCCAGGAAGACGTCAGCAAGGCTCATAAATTCGCCATCGAAAGCTTCGCCGAGGCCATGGTGCCGGTGCGCGACAGCCTGGAAATGGCCATCAAGGTCGAAGCCCCCACGGTCGAGTCGATCAAGGAAGGCGTCGAAATCACCCTCAAGCAGCTGACCGCCGCGTTCGAGAAGAACCGCCTGGTCGAAGTCATGCCGCAAGCGGGCGACAAGCTGGACCCGAACAAGCACCAGGCCGTGGCCGTCGTGCCGTCGGAGCAGGAAGCCAATACCGTGGTCGCCGTGCTGCAGAAGGGCTACATGATCGCCGACCGCCTGTTGCGTCCGGCCATCGTGACCGCCGCGGCACCGAAATAAGGAGCGGCAGCATGCATTTGTGTGTGTTCTAACTGAACCACTTGAAAGCACGCTGCTCCTTCCCAATATTGAATCCATCAGAAATTCACAAATACTAAAGGAACACATCATGGGCAGAATCATCGGTATCGACCTGGGCACCACCAACTCCTGCGTCGCCATCATGGAAAACGGTCAACCTAAAGTGATCGAGAACGCCGAAGGCGCGCGTACTACGCCATCGATCATCGCTTACCAGGAAGACGGCGAGATCCTCGTCGGCGCCCCGGCCAAGCGCCAGGCAGTGACCAATCCAAAGAACACCCTGTTCGCCGTCAAGCGCCTCATCGGCCGCAAGTTCGACGAAAAAGAAGTGCAAAAAGACATCTCGCTGATGCCGTACGCCATCGTCAAGGCCGATAACGGCGACGCATGGGTCGGTGTGCGCGACAAGAAACTGGCCGCCCAGCAGATCTCGGCTGAAGTGCTGCGCAAGATGAAGAAGACCGCCGAGGATTACCTGGGCGAAGAAGTCACCGAAGCGGTCATCACCGTGCCGGCCTACTTCAACGACTCGCAGCGCCAGGCAACCAAGGACGCCGGCCGTATCGCTGGCCTGGACGTCAAGCGCATCATCAATGAGCCGACCGCGGCTGCGCTGGCCTTCGGCCTGGACAAGACCGACAAGGGCGACCGCAAGATCGCCGTGTATGACCTGGGTGGCGGCACCTTCGACGTCTCGATCATCGAGATCGCCGACGTCGATGGCGAGAAGCAGTTCGAAGTGCTGTCGACCAACGGCGACACCTTCCTGGGCGGCGAAGACTTCGACCAGCGCATCATCGATTACATCATCGACGAATTCAAGAAGATCAACGGCCTGGACCTGTCGAAAGACGCGATCGCCCTGCAGCGCATCAAGGCTTCGGCCGAGCGCGCCAAGATCGAACTGTCGTCGTCGCAGCAGACCGAAATCAACGAGCCGTACATCGCCATGGCCAACGGCGCGCCAGTTCACCTGAACCTCAAGATGACCCGCGCCAAGCTGGAATCGCTGGTCGAGGAACTGATCGCCAAGACCATCGAGCCATGCCGCATCGCCATCAAGGATGCCGGCGTCAAGGTGTCGGACATCGACGACATCATCCTGGTCGGCGGCATGACCCGTATGCCGAAGGTGCAAGAGAAGGTCAAAGAATTCTTTGGTAAAGACGCACGCAAGGACGTCAACCCGGACGAAGCCGTCGCTGTCGGCGCTGCGATCCAGGGTTCGGTCCTGTCGGGCGAGCGCAAGGATCTGCTGCTGCTGGACGTGACCCCGCTGTCGCTGGGCATCGAGACCCTGGGCGGCGTGATGACCAAGATGATCCACAAGAACACCACGATCCCGACCAAGTTCTCGCAGGTGTTCTCGACCGCCGACGACAACCAGCCGGCCGTGACGATCAAGGTCTACCAGGGCGAGCGTGAAATCGCACAAGGCAACAAGAGCCTGGGCGAGTTCAACCTGGAAGGCATCCCGCCGGCATCACGCGGTACGCCACAGATCGAAGTGACCTTCGACATCGACGCCAACGGCATCCTGCATGTCGGCGCCAAGGACAAGGCCACCGGCAAGGAAAACAAGATCACCATCAAGGCCAACTCGGGCCTGTCGGAAGAAGAAATCCAGAAGATGGTGAAGGACGCCGAGCTGAACGCGGAAGAAGACAAGAAGGTCAAGGAACTGGCCGAAGCCCGTAACCAGGGCGACGCACTGGTCCACTCGACCCGCAAGTCGCTGACCGAATATGGCGACAAGCTCGACGCGGCCGAGAAAGAGAAGATCGAAGCGGCGATCACCGACCTGGAAGGCGCGATCAAGAGCGGCGACAAGGCGGACATCGATGCCAAGACCGCGGCACTGTCGAGCTCGGCGCAATCGCTGGGCGAGAAGATGTACGCCGACATGCAGGCGCAGCAAGCCGGTGGCGCTGGCGCTGCAGGTGGCCCAGGCGCCGGTGCGGCCGGTGGCGAACAGTCGGCCAAGCAGGACGACGATGTGGTCGACGCCGACTTCAAGGAAGTGAAGGACGCCAAGTAAGCGTCTTTGGCGCGGGAGCGAAACAGCTTCCCGCGCAAGGGCCGAGCCGATACCTTCACTGGTTCATCGGCTCGGTTTTTTTGGTTTAAAGAATTCGCAGATAAATGTTAGGTGCCGGCTATGGCCAAGCGTGATTTTTACGAGATCCTCGGGGTCGCAAAAGGTGCGTCGGAAGACGAGATCAAGAAGTCGTATCGCAAGCTTGCGATGAAGTACCACCCTGACCGCAACCCGGACAACAAGGAAGCGGAAGAGAAGTTCAAGGAGGTCAAAGAGGCCTACGAGATGCTGACCAATCCGGAGAAGCGCGAAGCGTATGACCGTTACGGTCACGCCGGCGTCGATCCGAACAGCGGCATGGGCGGCATGGGCGGTGGGGCCGGTGGTTTCGGCGACGCCTTCGGCGACATCTTTGGCGATATCTTCGGTGGTGGCCGCGGTGGTCGTGGCGGCGGCGGACCCCAGGTCTACCGCGGTGCCGACCTGCGCTACAACCTCGAGATCACGCTGGAGCAGGCGGCCCACGGCTTCGACACCACCATTCGCGTGCCGAGCTGGGACAAGTGCGACACCTGCCACGGCAGCGGCGCCAAGCCGGGTACCCAGCCTGTGACCTGCACCACCTGCGCCGGCCATGGCCAGGTGCGCATGCAGCAGGGCTTCTTCAGCATCCAGCAGACCTGCCCGAAATGCCACGGTAGCGGCAAGATCATCCCCGAGCCATGCGCGGCCTGCGGTGGCGCCGGACGCATCAAGCGCAACAAGACGCTGGAAGTCAAGATCCCGGCTGGTATCGACAACGGCATGCGGATCCGCTCGTCGGGCAACGGCGAGCCGGGCACCAATGGCGGGCCGCCGGGCGACCTGTATGTCGAGATCCACATCAAGCAGCACGCGGTGTTCCAGCGCGAAGGCGACGACCTGCATTGCGAAATGCCGATCTCGTTCAGCAAGGCCGCACTGGGTGGCGAAATCGAAGTGCCTACCTTGACCGGCAAGGTGTCGTTCACCGTGCCTGAAGGTACGCAGACCGGCAAGACCTTCCGCCTCAAAGGCAAGGGCATCAAGAACGTGCGCTCGGGCTATACCGGCGACCTGTTCTGCCACGTGGTGGTCGAGACCCCGGTCAAGCTGACCGACAAGCAGAAAGACCTGCTGCGCGAGTTCGATCGCCTGACCACCGAAGGCGGTTCCAAGCACAGCCCACAAAGCAAGGGCTGGATGGACAAGGTCAAGGACTTCTTCGAGTAAGCCGCTTCAATGAACCGCCGACGGGCACAAGCCCTCGGCGGTTTTTTTTGGCGCTGTCCGCGTTAGCTGTTGATGACCCCGAATGCGATGCGCAGCAATTGCTCGACAGAAGTGACTCGACCGCCATCGAGCGCCCATTGCCATCCCAGGTAGTTAGGCAGGTAGCGCGATGCGACGCCATGGAAACGGTCCAGCCATTGCTTGAAACGCCGGTGGTAGGCGTTGACGTTTCGCACATGGATGGCGCCGGCGGCACTGGCACGGACCCGTTCGCCGCTACTGAGATTGACGGCCTGGTGTGCAATGCCATGCATACGGGCAAAGGCGGGATAGGCAGCATTGGCGTCGCTGACCAGCAGCGCTTGCGGATCGAGTTTTGGCAGCAGGTGTTGTGTCAATTGGGCCGCCTTCAGGGCGCCACGGCCGACGACGGCATCGATGGTCTGGCCGTTGCGATCGCGCGCCACCAGAATGCAATCGAGGTGGCGGGAAATGCCGCGCAAGCCGGCCCTGCCACCGCGCCTGCGGGCCTTGCGATCGAGCTTGCGCGAGCCCTTCTGCGATTCGAGCAGGAACATCTCGTCGGCTTCCACGATGCCTGTCAGGCGCTCGGGCCGGTCATGCTTGACCCGATCGAGAAACCGGTGGCGCCAGCGAAACGCGGTATTGCGGTGCACGCCGACCCGCTCGGCGGCAGAGCGAACCGCGCGGGAATCTAGCAGCGCATCCAGGTACTCAAGCCATTTGCCTTTGTGCCTGAGCCGTGCCAGCGGCGTGCCGGTCAGGTCGTTGAAGGTGCGGCCGCACTGGCAACAGCGAAAGCGCTGCAGGTCGTTGGCCTGGCCATGCCGGTGACAGCGTACGCAGCCACAATCGGGACAGCAGCGAGCGTTTGAGCGAATCTGGTCGATGAGGGTGACCACGCGATCGAGCCCAGCTGCCGGATGCAGGGCGTCAAGCAGCTGTTGTCGCTGCGGCTGGTTGAGCAACTGTAATTGGGCGAGCAGCGTTGCAAACCCGGGCGCTTTCATGATGCGCTCCTGTCGATATCGATAGGAGTTGGACCGTCGATCAGCTCAGCAGTTCAATGCGCATCCACAGCTAACGGGTACAGCGCCTTTTTGCCTGGATCGGGCAGAGCCACGGCCACGCAACGCTGTTACACTTCACGTAATTTTGAGGAGCACCCGCCGAAGCGCCCGCACGAGATGGGCCAGGCAACGTCGAAAGGGAAATCTCCCGCTCGACGGCAACACGACAATATAAGGAATCACGATGGACAAGTACCAGACCAAGGGTTTGACCGCGGCAGAGCTGTTTGAACGTAACCGTACCTGGGCCGCCTCGATGGTGGCCGAGGACCCGAACTTCTTCAAGGCGCTGCAAGACCAGCAGGCGCCCGAATACCTGTGGATCGGCTGCTCGGACAGCCGCGTGCCGGCCAATGAGCTGCTCGGCATGGCGCCAGGCGAATTGTTCGTCCATCGCAATATCGCCAACGTGGTCGTGCATTCCGACCTCAACTGCCTGTCGGTGCTGCAGTTCGCAATCGACGTGCTCAAGGTAAAACACATCATCATCTGTGGCCACTACGGCTGCTCGGGCGTGCACGCGGCGCTGACCGATATTCGTGTCGGCTTGGCCGACAACTGGCTCGGCCACGTGCGCGACGTGCGCGAAAAGCATGGCAAATACCTGGGCAATGTGGTCGGCCGCGCCGCCACCAACCGCCTGGTCGAACTGAACGTGGCCGAACAGGTCATGAACACCGCCCACACCACCATCGTGCGCGATGCCTGGGAACGCGGCCAGCCGCTGACCATCCACAGCTGGGTCTACGGCGTGCACGACGGCCTGCTGCGCGACCTGGGCATCACGGTCAGCAGCTTCGACGAGATCGCGCCCAAGCTCGAGCGCATACTCAATGGCTACCTGGACGGCGGAGAAGTGCGTGACGAACGCCGCGGACAGTGATCTGCTCCAGCTGCGCGCGCTTGTCCGTCTGTTCGTGGACGAACGCGACTGGGACCAGTTCCACACGCCCAAGAACCTGGCCTCGGCCCTCTCGGTCGAGGCGGCCGAGCTGCTGGAACACTTCCAGTGGCTGCAGTCGGGGCGGGCCGAGGAACTCGGTTCCGAGAAATTGAAGGAAGTGCGGCACGAGATGGCCGACGTGCTGGTTTATCTGGTGCGCCTGGCCGACAAGCTCGAGGTCGACCTGTTCGCGGCGGTGCAGGAGAAGATGGTGTTGAACCGGGCCAAGTACCCGGCCGAGCTGGTGCGCGGCGACGCGCGCAAATACAACGAGTATAAAAAACAGGGTGGAGGCTAGTACCTCCACCCTGTTTTTTCCGGGCGGAAGCCGGGATTCAGGCAGCGCCGACGGCGCCCTTGCGCGCCGCACGGCGGCGGCTGGCGGCCAGGCCGAGCAGTCCCGCGCCAAGCGTGAACAGCGTCGCTGGCTCAGGTACATCGACTGCGGTCGGCGTGATGTCTGCGGTCAGGGTCGAGTAGTCGAACATCACGTCCTGCGGCACGCAGCCAAGGAAACCGCAGGTGCGCCCGACACTGATCGTCACTTCCAGCAGACCGGTGGTCAGCAGCGAGGTCAACAGGTCGAAGCTGTATTCCTGGCCGCTGAACGACACATTTTTGATCGTGCGCGAATCATTGCCATTGAAATTCAGGGTGACGGTTTCCGGGAACTTGAGAACGAGATCGGTAGCATCCCACAGACCGATTTCGATCGACGCCGAATTGATCTGGGCGCCTGGCAGGCCATACTGGCGCAGGTCGTGAGTATAGGTATATGGGAAGCTGGTCGTGATCAGGCGATCGATGAATGGATCGTGCTTGCTGGTGACGATCGCCGCATTGGCCGTGCCAATGACACCCATGGTGAGAGCGGCTGCGCCAGCGATGGCTTTCAAGGAATTGAAGATGTTCATGGTCGGTCCCTGGTATTTGGTTTTAGAATTTATCAATAATTTATAAGCAACACAGTGTCCATAATGCAAACATTGTGCCAGCTGGAAATAATTGATAAAAATCAAATACTTAGTCCGCCTGGAATGATCAAGCACCTTATCCACTGTAAATATTCCCGACAGCTTCGTGACAGCAGGAAACGTGTGGCCGGCAGCGTCCGAATGACGTTAAGCTTTTGATATGACAACGGCGGCAATCCAGTCGCGCTCATTCAAAGGTAGACACCATGCGTCCCATCGTCATCGTTCCCGCATGCACGCGTGATTTCGGCGAACACCCATATCACGCGGCCCAGCACAAGTATGTCGACGCCGTTACCCTCGGCGCCGACTGCGCCTCTTTCATCCTGCCTTCGCTCGGCGCCAACCTCGACCTGGAAACCCTGTTCGGCACCATCGACGGCATCATGCTGACCGGTTCGGCGTCGAACGTCCACCCCAGTTATTACTCCGAAGAGCTGCTCGATCCGTCGCTGCCGCAGGATCCGGCGCGCGACCAGACCACCTTGCCGCTGATCCGCGAGGCGGTGCGGCGCGGCGTGCCGATCATTGCGATCTGCCGCGGCTTCCAGGAGATGAACGTGGCGCTCGGCGGCAGCCTGCACCAAGCGGTGCAATCGGTCAGCGGCAAGTTCGATCACCGCGAAAAACCCGAGCTGGGCATGGACGAACAATATGGCGACGCCCATAACGTCACCCTGTGCCCCGGCGGCCTGCTCGACCGCATCCTGGGCGTGCCCGAGATTCCCGTCAATTCGCTGCACGGGCAGGGCGTCAATGAACTGGCGCCCGGCCTGACGGTCGAAGCCCTGGCAGAAGATGGCCTGGTAGAGGCCTTCACGGTATCGAATGCCCCCGGTTTTACGCTTGCGGTGCAGTGGCACCCCGAGTGGCGCATCCAGCACAACCCCTATTCGATGAAGATGTTCGGCGCATTCGGCCAGGCTTGCCGCGATTATCGCGAACAGCGCCTGAGCAGCGCCTGAACGTCTCTTCGTTCAACGACAATGAGACAAACCTAAATGGCGATACGCGATAACTTCAGTTATACCGATATGGAAGAGTGGCTCGATGCAAAACGGGTCACCGAGATCGAATGCCTGGTTCCCGACCTGACCGGGGTAGCGCGTGGCAAGATCCTGCCGCGCGTAAAATTCACCGATGACCGCGGCATGCGCCTGCCCGAAGTGGTGCTGGGCATGACCGTCACCGGCAACACGCCCGAGCGCGACGCCGCCTACGAGCGCGCGATCTCGAGCACCGACCGCGACATGATCCTGAAGGCCGACCCGACCACCATTACCATGGTGCCATGGGCGGCCGATCCCACCGCGCAAGTCATCCACGACTGCTACTACGCCGATGGCCGGCTGGTCGATTTCGCGCCGCGCAGCGTGCTGCGGCGTGTGCTCAAGCTGTACGAACAGCGTGGCTGGACGCCGGTGGTGGCGCCCGAGCTCGAGTTCTATCTCACCGCCAAGAACATCGACCCCGACCTGCCGCTGGCGGCGCCGATCGGCCGCAGCGGCCGCGCCGAGACTAGCCGCCAGGTGTACAGCATTGACGCGGTCAATGAATTCGATCCGCTGTTCGAGGACATCTACGATTACTGCGAGATGATGAACCTCGACGTCGACACCCTGATCCACGAGATCGGTGCCGGCCAGATGGAGATCAACTTCCAGCACGGCGAACCGCTCGGCCTGGCCGACAAGGTGTTCTATTTCAAGCGCACCCTGCGCGAGGCCGCGCTCAAGCACGATATGTACGCCACCTTCATGGCCAAGCCGATGGCCGGCGAGCCCGGGTCGGCGATGCACGTGCACCAGAGCGTGGTCGATGCCGCGAGCGGCAAGAATATCTTCAGTAATGACGACGGTTCGCCGTCGATCCTGTTCCAGCAGTACATCGGCGGCTTGCAGCGCTATATGCCGTCGGCGATGGCGATCGTCGCGCCTTACGTCAATTCCTACCGCCGCATCGTGCGCGAGACGGCGGCGCCGATCAACCTGCAATGGGGTATCGACAACCGCACGGTGGGGTTCCGGGTGCCGGTCTCGGGCTCGCAAGACCGCCGCGTCGAGAACCGCGTGATCGGGGCCGACGCCAATCCCTACCTGGCGCTGGCGATCACGCTGGCTTGCGGCTACCTTGGCATGACCGAGGCGCTCGAGCCGTCACCGATGGTGGAAGGCAGTGCCTACGATATGCCGGTGGAGCTGCCGCAGGGTTTATCGGAGGCGATCACCCTGCTGCGGCGCGAGGACCGCTTGCGCGATGTGCTGGGGGAGCGTTTCATCGACGTCTATACGGCAGTAAAGGAACTCGAGCATCGGGAGTTCATGCAGGTGATCAGCCCATGGGAGCGGGAGCATTTGTTGCTGCACGTTTAAACCGCGGCTGCTCATGCAAGCTTGGGTTCTCGCCCTGTGATGTGACCCCTTGAAGTGAGACTCCACTTCGAGGGGTCTTATGAAGTACGACGAGCAAATGACGCGGGCCACGATCATCGACCGTGGCCCGCAACTATCGCACGTCGTTCCCGCGCAGGCGGGAACCCAAGCACCAACCAGCTTATGCTCTAGCTTCCAGCACTTCCTGGGTGTCGCCCCGATTCTTCAACACCTGCGGCGCCAGCGACCCCACCACCATCCCGACGAAGGCCGCAATCAATCCCGCCAGTTGGCCCGGGAAATGCTCGCCCAGCGCGGTGATCTGCTCAAAGAACAGAATCCACGTCAACAAGCCCGCGCCGATCGAGAAGATCGCGCCCTGGGTGGTGGCCCGCTTCCAGTACATGCCCATCACCAGCGGAATGAACGCCCCCACCAGCGGCACCTGGTACGCCCCCGACACCAGCTCATAGATCGAGGTGCCTTCCATCGCGATCGCATACAGCAGCACCAGCGCCGCGAACACCACGATCGAGATCCGCATCGCCAACAGCTGCTGGCGGTCGGTCATGCCCGGCCGCAGGTTCTTGAGGATATTCTCGACAAAACTGGTCGACGGCGCCAGCAGCGTCGCCGACGAGGTGCTCTTGATCGCCGACAGCAGCGCGCCGAAGAACAGGATCTGCATGAACAGCGGCATCTGCGTCATCACGAAGGTCGGCAGCAGGCGCTGGTAGTCGTTCTGCGCCAGGTCCAGGGCGGTACTACCCATCACCACTACGGCCGCCGCCACGATGAACATCGGCACGAAGGCAAACACGATATAGCTGGCGCCGCCGATGATGGCGCCGGTGCGCGCGGTCGGCGCGTCCTTGGCCGACATCACGCGCTGGAACACGTCCTGCTGCGGGATCGAGCCGAACATCATGGTGATCGCGGCGGCGATGAAGAACAGGATGTCCTTGAGGCTCGGCTCCGGCAGGAAGCGCCACAGGTCGGCCTGCTGCGCCATCGCCAGCACATTGCCCGCGCCGCCGGCCAGGTCGGCCGCGAACCAGGCGATTACGCTCATGCCGACCACCAGCACGATCATCTGGATGAAGTCGGTCACGGCGACCGCCAGGAAGCCACCCACCACCACATAGATCAGCACCGTCAGGGTGCCGACGATCATGCCCACGGCCGGCGTCATTGCGCCCGCGGTCAGCACCGTGAACACCAGGCCCAGCGCCGTGATCTGGGCCGCGACCCAGCCCAGGTAGCTCATGATGATGGCCACCGAGCAGAACACCTCGATGCCCTTGCCATAGCGCTGGCGGTAGTAGTCGCCGATGGTCAGGAGGTTCAGCTTGTACAGCCGCGCCGCGAAGAACACACCGACCAGGATCAGGCACATGCCGGCCCCGAACGGATCCTCGACCACCGCATTCAGGCCGCCCTGCACGAACTTGGCCGGGATGCCCATCACGGTCTCGGCGCCGAACCAGGTGGCGAAGGTGGTGGTGATCACCATGACCAACGGCAGGCTGCGGCCGGCGACGGCGAAGTCGCTGGTGTTCTTGATCCGCGTACCCGCCCACATGCCCAGGGCAAGCGTACCGAGCAAGTAAAGCGCGACAAAAGAGATCAGGGTGATATTCATGCGAATCGATGCTCCGGGGCCAGGAATTATTATCGGGCGGAAAATTCGCGATTATAAATGCAGAACCCGGCGGTAGGATCAGGAATGCATCGATTTGTCGCTTGATGTTGTTATCAAGAAAATCTGATTCAGATCGCCATCTCGCGCAGTAGCTTGGACGCTTCGCGGTTGGCGCCGATGCAGGCGCCGTCGCGCATCAGGATCTGCAGCTGCGACTGTTCGTCGGCGCGCATTGACTCGACGAAGTCGAGGTTCACCAGCGCCGAGCGGTGCACGCGGATGAAGCGTTGCGGGTCGAGCTGCGTCTCGAGTTCGGAGATCCCGATCCGCACCAGAAAGTGCTGGCCGCGCGCGACGATCACCGTGTACTTCGAATCGGCCTTCATGTATTCGATCTCGCCCACCGCCAGCGGGAAGATGCGGCCGCGGTCGCGCACCAGGATGCGCTCGAGCCGCGCAGGCCCGCCCGTCGCCCGCACCAGCGCATCCTCGAGCGCGGAATGTTCCTGGGCGCCGCCCTCGAGCAGGCGCGCCACGCTGGCGGCGAAGCGTGCCCGGGTAAACGGCTTGAGCAGGTAGTCGACCGCGTGCAGCTCGAAGGCGGTCACCGCGTACTGGTCGTAGGCGGTAGTGAACACGATTTGCGGCAGGTAGTCGAGCCGGCGCAGCACCTCGAGGCCGGTCATCTCGGGCATCTGGATGTCCATGAAGACCACCTCGGGCCGCAATAGGCCGATGCGTTCGAGCGCGCTGGCGCCGTCGGCGGCTTCGCCCACCAGGCGCAGGCCGGGATGGGCATAGATGGCGTCGCGCAGCAGGTCGCGCGCCAGCGGTTCGTCTTCGGCGAAGAATACGGTCTTGGTCATGGTCTCAAGCACAGGGAAGGGTGACGCAGACGGCGAAGCCGGCGCCGGGACGGGAGTCGACACGCATCGCGGCGCGGCCGGCGTAGTCGAGTTCGAGACGGCGGCGGATAGTGCGCAGGCCGAGGCCAGGTGCGGCCGTGACCTGCACAGGATCGGCGCCCGGGCCGTCGTCACGCACGGTCAGGTGCAGCAGGCCTTGCTCGCGATCGTGGCGGCTTTCGATGCGCAGCAGGCCGGGCCGGCTATGCGGATTGAAGGCATGCTTGATGCTGTTCTCGACCAGCGGCTGGATGCTCAAGGCCGGCAGCAGGCAGTCGCCGACGCCGGGATCGAGGTCCCATTCGACCCGCAGGCGCTGGCCCAGGCGCAGGCTCTCCAGCTCCAGGTAGTCGCGCACGAAATCGAGTTCGGCGTCGAGCGTGACCCGGTCGACCTCCGCGCGCTCGGTGTCGAGCACATAGCGCAGCATGTCCGAGAACTGGAACAGTGCGGTCTCGGCCGCCAGCGGATTGCGCTGGGTGAGGGCGATGATCGAGTGCAGGGTGTTGAACAGGAAGTGCGGATTGAGCTTGCTGCGCAGGGCGCCCAGTTCGGCCGCGACCAGCAGCGTTTGGGCCTGCTGGGCGGCCAGCGCCTGGCGCTGGGCGGCGGCATTGGCGCGTACGGTCTGGAAGATGCCGGCCAGCAGGGCGTATCCCATCAGGCTGTACATCAGCGGCCAGGCGTGCCACGACAGCGGGCGTGCGTCTGCCTTGTTCAACAACACGATGACCAGGTGAGCGCAGGCGGCGAAAGCGACCGCCGCCACCAGGTGGATCACGAAACGCAGCGCGGTCGGCAGGCCGCGCCGGTCCATCCACCCGGTCAGGGGCCAGATCAGCGCCAGCAGGATGCCTGAGGGGCCAGTGGTAAGGAAGGCGTAGCCGATCAGCGCCGGGTCGAACTGGCCGGCCGCCAGCCCATCGGCCTGCACCACCAGTCCAACCAGGATCACGTAGGCCGTATAGGCCCCGATATAGATGCGCCACATCGGCGACAGAAAAGCGGGCTGGATGGAATTCATTCTGAAAGTATCGTCGAGATCGGGGCGATTGCGCCATCCCATGCGCCCAATCGCAGGAATACGACGCCAGTTGCGAATTTGCGGCGACGACGCATCCTGGTGCGGTTTTCTGCATGTTATTGCATGAAGTTGCATGTTTGTGTACAGTGGCGCATCGAATATAAAGGAATAGTTAATGCAGTTACCAGAAGCCAGGCGCCAGATGATTGTCGATGCGGTCGAGCGCGAAGGACGGGTAGCGGCCGCCGAACTGGCGACGCGGCTGGCAACGTCCGAGGACACGATCCGGCGCGACCTGCGCGAACTCGACGCCGCCGGTATGCTGCGGCGCGTGCACGGTGGCGCGGTCCGCCTGCGTCCGGTGGCCAGTTTCGACGAACGCGCTGCCAGCGACCTGCCGCGCAAGACCCAGCTGGCGCACCGGCTGCGCGAATGCATCCACCCCGGCGACACGGTCCTGATCGACGCCGGTTCGACCCACCTGGCGCTGGCGCGCCTGCTGGAGGACAGCTGCTGTGCCACCATCGTCACCAACAGCCCGCAGATCGCGCTGGCGCTGGGCGGCTTCGAGCGTACCCGTATCGTGCTGCTGGGAGGGACTTACCACCCCAACGAGGGCGCGGTGATCGGCGCGTCCACGCTGGCCGAGGTGCAGCGCCTGCGTCCCGACCTGGCCCTGGTAGGCGTATGCGCGGTCGATCCCGCGCGCGGCCTGGCCGCCTCGAATGCCGACGAGGCGGCGCTCAAGCAGGCCATGCTGGCCTCAAGTGTGCGGCGCGCGGTTGCCGTCCTCAACGAACGCTTCGACGACAGCGCGCCGTTCCTGTTCGGGGCGCTGGACCAGATCGACCACCTGGTGCTGGAGGCGGATGCGCCGTCCGACAGCGTCATCACCCTGCGCAAGCGTTATCCCGCGCTCGACATCAAACTCACGACCAAGGCTCTCGCATGACCCACGTCTCCACCATCGACACGCGCAGTATCGAAGCCGGCCGCTGGGCCATCTCGACCGTGTTCCTGCTCAACGGCGCTGGCATCGGCCTGTGGGCGGCCCACGTGCCCACCGTGCAGGCGCGCATGGGTATCGATACCGGCATGCTCAGCCTGGTGTTGCTCACCATCGCCGGTGGCGCGCTGATGGCGATGCCGCTGATGGGCGGCCTCACCGGGCGCTGGGGCACGCGCCGCATGGTGCTGCTCGCCGGTTTCGCCTTCGCCCTGATGACGGCGGTGATCATGGCGATGCCGCGGCTGGACCTGCTGTTCGTGGCGGCCTTCCTGTTTGGCGTGAGCAACGGCGCGCTCGACGTCGCCATGAACGCCAATGCCAGCGAGGTCGAGACCGCGCGCGGCCTGCCCACCATGTCGTCGTTCCACGGCTTCTTCAGCCTGGGCGGCCTGTTCGGCGCCGGCCTGGGCGGGGTGCTGGTTGGCCAGGGCCTGGGCCATGGCGAGGGCGCGCTGATGGTGGGCGTGGCGAGCGCCGTGGTGCTGGCCTTGACGGCGCCGCGGGTGATGGGCTTCGCGGCCCACGCGGCCGGCGCCCACTTCATGCTGCCGCGCGGCGCAGCGCTGGGCCTGGGCATGCTGGCGCTGCTGTGCTTCGCGGTCGAAGGCGCGCTGGTTGACTGGAGCGCGCTGCTGCTGGAAGAGCGCACCGGCGCCTCGCCGGCGTCGGCCGCGCTGGGTTATTCGGCGTTCTCGATCGCGATGGCAACCTGCCGCTTCGCGGGCGACCGCATCATCCTGCGCTTCGGCGCGGTGCGGGTGATGGTGATCGGCGGCCTGGCGATGTTCGCCGGTCTCGCGCTGGCGGTGCTGAGCACGAACTTCGTGATGTCGAGCCTGGGTTTTGCCCTGGTCGGCCTGGGTGCTGCCAATGTGGTGCCGCTGCTGTTCGGCGCGGCGTCGCGTATTCCCGGCATGCACCCCGGCGCCGGCGTGGCGGCGGTGGCGACGCTGGGCTATGGCGGTCTGCTGCTGGCGCCGCCGGTGCTGGGCTGGGGCGCGATGCATTCGAGCGTGATGGTGGCGTTGGGGGCGCTGTCGCTGTCGGGGATCGTGATCGCGCTCAGCGCGGGTGTGCTCAAGAAGTAGGGTAGTCGCGCAGCACGGTGTAGAGGCCGGCGCGCGATTCGACCAGTGCATAGCTGGCAATATCCCATGCGATCGCCGGACTTGGTTCCGGCGCGGCGACACTGCCGGCGCGGCGCGCCATCGTGACGTGTGGCCGATAGGCGCGCGCCTCCGGCTGCAGGCCGAGCGCCAGCAGCGTCTCGCTCAATCGCGCATGCAGCGCCAGCAGCCCAGGTGGTTCGGCCAACGGCTCCAGCACCGCGATCCCGTGCGGCCACAGCACGGGGCGGCCGAGCTCCAGCCGGAACGGTTCGAACGGCACGGCAAATCCATCGAGTAATTCAGGCAGGCGCCCACTCGGCACCTCGCCCAGGAAGTGCAGGGTCAGGTGCAGCTTGTCGGCATCGACCGGGGTCGCCCCGCGCGGCCAGTGCCAGGCATCGCGCGCCTCGCGCAACTGGTGGCGCAGCGCCGGATCCGGCCACAGGGCCAGGAACAGACGCGAAGTCTCTTGCTGGCCCATGACGCCTCCTTTAGAAGCAGTGCTCCGGCGCCGGGAAGCTGCCGTCCTTCACTGCGCTTACATAGGCCATCACGGCGGCGTCGATGCTGGTCTGGCCGTCCATGAAGTTCTTCACGAAACGCGCCTTGCGGCCCGGGAACACGCCCAGCAGGTCGTGCATCACCAGCACCTGGCCCGAGCAATCCGGGCCGGCGCCGATGCCGATGGTCGGCACTGTCAGCAATTCGGTGACTTCCTTGCCCAGTGCCGCCGGCACCGCTTCGAGCAGCACCACGGCGGCGCCGGCCGCCTGCAGCGCCAGCGCGTCGTTCCTGAGGCGCTCGGCGCCTTCGCCGGTCTTGCCCTGCACCTTGAAGCCGCCCAGCTGGTGTACAAACTGCGGGGTCAGGCCGATGTGGGCGCATACCGGGATACCGCGCTCGACCAGCAGGCGCACGGTATCGGCCAGCCAGGCGCCGCCCTCGATCTTGACCATGTGGGCGCCGGCGCGCATCAGCTGCACCGCGCTGTCATAGGCTTGTTGCGGGTTGCCGTAGCTGCCGAAGGGCATGTCGGCCAGCACCAGGGCATTCTTGTTGCCGCGCGCGACCGAGGCAGTGTGGTAGACCATGTCGGCCACCGTCACCGGCAGGGTCGAGTCGTAGCCGGCGCAGACCATGCCCAGCGAATCGCCGATCAGCAGGATCTCGACGCCGCAGCGGTCCATCAGCGAGGCAAAGCTGGCGTCATAGCAGGTCAGCATCGCGATCTTGTCGCCGGCCGCGCGCTTGGCGAGCAGTGCGGGAACGGTCACGGCCTTCGGCAAAGCCGGCACCGGCGTCGGCACCGCCGCGGCGCCGGTCGTGGCCATGTCGTTACCCTGCAAATAAGAGCTCATACAAAAATCCTTTGGAAAACGAAAACGTCAGACCGCGTAGTGTAATGCGGCGCGCGCGAATGTGCAGGCGAAGGTGGAGAAGCGAGCTGGCGCCGAGGCTGCTCGCGAGCACTGGTCGTCTGCGATAACCGTGTGTGACATTTAAAAAGTATTTATATTTCAGTTATCTATTTCTATTACTTTGGCTGGAGTCGAAATTATTTACAATGCATAAAAAAAGAAAAATCAGATTTCCGTAAAATCAATTACTTATGCCGCTGGCATGATTTTAGCTTATCGAATAATCGTCTAAACGATGAAAGACCAGATGCAAAAAAACTCCTCGCATACTGTGGCACAAAATAGCTAATAAGCAATTCCACAATCCTGAAAGGACATGCAAATGTTAAATATTCGTTCAGTAGTTCGCACGATGGCGCTCGCTGCCTCGATGCTGGTCGCCGCCACAACTGCACAAGCGGCACAAATTACCGGCAGTTCCGGCGGTACGTTCTCTTCGATTACCAGTTGCGATGGTATCTGCTCCATCAACAACAGCGGCCGTCAGCTAGAATGGGGACAATTCATCGGTAGCGGATCGACATTGAGTGCGGTAAGTCGCACCTGGGACGTGGGGACGTTCGCGGATGATGTCGTCCTGGCTGAACTTGTTTGGGTGAACCGGGCTACTCTGGGTATTTTCACGCCAGACGCATTTGGTGCAATCTATACTCTGGCCGTTAATTTCACCAGCCCGAGTGTAGATGGTGCCAGTCAGGCATTCAATTTGTCGATCCTTAACCCGGTTAATAATACTGGCGATAGTACCTATGGACTGACAATGGCAAGTCTGGCAGGTCTGTCATTCGATTTGGCGGGGGTAAACATCACTGACCTGAAATATTCGATCACCGGTACTGGCGCCACCTTCGATTCGAACGTCTGGTATAACCCGGAGGGAAGAACATCGAGGATGTTCATTACCGCCGACTTCAGCGAAATCGTGGTATCCGAAGTGCCGGAGCCTGCCTCATTGGCGCTGCTGGGTGCCGGATTGTTCGGCCTGGGGCTGATGCGCCGTCGCCGCATGATGTAGGTGCGGAGCCGGCTCTGATGGCAGCCTGAAGGAAAAAGGGTTGCGCCGCGATGCGCAACCCTTTTTATCGTACGCCGCGAAAGTGCAATGGTCAGGAACGAAAAATGAAGTAGACAGCGCCGACCAAACACAGGCCGGCCCAGACATAATCGAGCTTGAACGGCTCATTCATGTAGAACATCGCGAACGGCACGAACACGCTCAAGGTGATCGCCTCCTGCATGATCTTCAGTTGCGCCAGCGAAAACTGCGTATGGCCGATGCGGTTGGCCGGCACCTGCAGCAGGTATTCGAACAAGGCGATCCCCCAGCTGATCAGCGCCGCCACATACCAGGCGCGGTGTTGCAGGCCCTTCAGGTGGCCATACCAGGCGAAGGTCATGAAGACATTCGACAGGATCAGCAGGCCCGTGGTCTGGGCCCAGACAGGCAGGTTCATGGCGTGCGCTTCCTACGCGATTTTAACGATGGTCTGGCCCGCCACCAGCGCCGCGAAATGGCGCGCCGGGCCATGGCCGGGAATGACGATGTCGGGTGCGACTTCCAGCAGCGGCTGCAGCACGAAGGCGCGTTCATGCATGCGCGGATGCGGCACCGTCAAGCTCGGGCTGGCGATGACCTCGTCGCCGTACAGCAGCAGGTCGAGGTCGAGCGTGCGCGGCGCGTTGTGGTAGGGCCGCTCGCGGCCGTGGGCCAGTTCGATGTCCTGCAACGCCGCCAGCAGATCGTGCGCCGCCAGGCTGGTGTCGAGGCAGGCCACGGCATTGATGTAGTCGTCGCCGCTGGAATCGATCGGGGCGGTGCGGTACAGGCTCGAGGTATGCAGCAAGGTGCTGCCATCCATCCGCGCCAGGCGCGCCAGCGCACCCAGCACATTGGCCTGGGCGTCGCCCAGGTTGGCGCCGATCCCGACCCAGGCAATCATTCTTCGCTACCGCCCGTTGTCGGCGCCGGGCTGCCTTCGCCGCCGGTCTTGCGCGGACCACGGCGTGGACGGCGCTTCTTCGGCGCGCCGCCATTGGCGCCACCTTCGCGCTCGCGGGTGCTCGCTTCGACCACCAGGCGCTCACGGTCGCCGCCTTCGGCCGCATAGAACTCGGTCCACCATTCACCGACTTCAGCCGGCAATTCACCCGAGGCGCAGCGCAGCAGCAGGAAGTCATAGCCAGCGCGGAAGCGCGGGTGTTCCAGCAGCTTGTACGGCGCGCGGCCGGCACGGCGCTCGAAGCGCGGCTGCATGGCCCAGATGTCGCGCATATCGGTGGCGATGCGGCGCTGCAGGGCCAGGTTCTCGGTCTGGGTCTCGAGCACGGCGTCGGCCGCCAGGTGCAGCGCAGGAATCGGCGACTCGCCGGCGGCGCGGTAGGCGGTCCATTTTTCAAGCACCTGGTGCCACAGGAGCGAAGCGAACAGGAAGCCGGGCGAGACGCCCTTGCCGGCCTTGACGCGCGAGTCGGTGGAGTCCAGCGCCAGGGTCACGAACTTCATGCCGATCGGCTGCTCAAGCACCACGTCGAGCAGCGGCAGCAGGCCGTGGTGCAGGCCGGCCGAACGCAGCTCCTTGAGGCAGGCCAGGGCGTGGCCCGACAGCAGGAGCTTGAGCATCTCGTCGAACACACGCGCCGCCGGCACATTGTCGATCAGCGGCGCCATGACGGGGATCGGTGCGCGCGTGGTCGGCTCGATCGTGAAGCCCAGCTTGGCCGCGAAACGCACCACGCGCAGCATGCGCACCGGATCTTCGCGGTAGCGCGCCTCGGGCATGCCGATGATGCGCAAGGTCTTGGCGCGGATGTCTTCCATGCCACCGTGGTAATCGAGCACGCTCTGGCTGGCCGGGTCGTAGTACATCGCGTTGATCGTGAAGTCGCGCCGCGCGGCGTCCTCGTGCTGCGGGCCGAAGCTGTTGTCGCGCAACACACGGCCATGCTCGTCCTTGGGAGCGTTGTCGCTGCCGTTGCCGCGGAAGGTGGTTACTTCGAGCAGGTCCTGGCCGAACATCACGTGCACGATCTGGAACCGGCGCCCAATAATAAAAGCGCGCCGGAACAGTTTTTTCACCTGCTCGGGCGTGGCGTCGGTGGCGATGTCGAAGTCCTTGGGCTTGACGCCCAGCAGCAGGTCGCGCACGGCGCCGCCGACCACGAAGGCCTTGAAGCCGGCCTCCTGCAGGGTCTGCGTGACGCGGATCGCGTTGGACGAGACGTTCTTGGGGTCGATGCCGTGTTCGGCGGGGCCGAGGATGGTCGGCTCGGTCAGGTCGCGCTGGTCTTTCACACCCAGGATTTTACGGATGAATTTTTTAATCATTGAATAGTTGGATGGTTGGCCAGCCCTGTTGCTGCGCGTGGCTCGCGAGCGCGGCGCTCGGATTGGTCGCGACCGGATGGGAGACGATGGACAGCAGCGGAATGTCGTTGTGCGAATCGCTGTAGAAATGGCTGCGGCCGAAGCTGCCGAACGGCTGCCCCAGGCGCTCGAGCCAGGCGTGCATGTGCGTGATCTTGCCGGCGCCCGAAGTCGGGGTGCCCGCCAGGCGCCCGGTGAGTTTGCCGTCGGCGTCGAATTGCGGCATGGCCGCGATATGGTGCTCGACGCCGAAGGCGGCCGCGATCGGCGCCGTGATGAAATGGTTGGTGGCGGTGATGATCGCCACCAGGTCGCCGGCCTGCTGGTGCTCGCGCACCAGGGCCAGGGCCTGCGGCTTGATGCTTGGTTCGATCACTTCGCGCATATAGCGCGCATGCAGGGCGTCGAGCTCGTGGCGCGGAAAACTCGCCAGGGTACCGAGCGCGAACTCGAGGTACTCGACCGGATCGAGCACGCCGGCATTGTACTGGGCGAAGAAGGCGTCGTTGCGGGCGCGGTAGGCATCGCCGTCGACCGCGCCGACCCGTGCCAGGAATTCGCCCCATTCGTGGTCCGAATCGAGCGGCAGCAGGGTGTGGTCGAGGTCAAACAGGGCAAGGTTTTTCATTCTTTGGGTTCGAGCGGCAGGTTCTCTTGCAGCAGCAGGTCACGCAGCAGGGGCAGCGTGACCGGGCGCTGGGTTTCGAGCGAATACTGGTCGAGTGCGTCCAGCATGGTCGACAGGGAACGCATGTCGCGTTTGAAATGAGACAACAAATAGGGTAACACGCTGGCCGACAAGGTCAAACCGCGCGCCTCGGCGGCGTGCGTCAGAGCCTCGATCTTCTGGTCGTCGGACAGGCCGTGGATCTGGTACACCAGGCCCCATCCCATGCGCGTGCGCAGGTCTTCGCGCACCTGCAGCACGGCCGGCGGCACCGGGCCGGTGCAGACCATATAGGCGCCGTGCTCGCGGATCTGGTTGAACAGGGCGAAGGCGTCGATCTGGCGCTCCGGGCTCAAGCGGTCGCAATCGTCGAGCAGATACAGGGTGGTGGCGGGCGCATGGATAAAATCGGCGGCCGGTGCGTCGGCCGCGATATAGCGCGCGCCCGGGCTGGCCGCCAGGCCATGCAGCAGGTGGGTCTTGCCGGCGCCGGTATCGCCCCACAGATAGGCGAAGTGTTCGCGCGAGCTGCGCTCGGCGAACAGGTGCATCAGGTGCGTCAGTTCGGCATTCGCCCCCACCTGGAAGGTGTCGAGGCTCTGGGCCGGTTCGGCGCCTAAATCGAGCACCAGCTGTTTCATGGCGTGGGCCGTTTCATGCCTGACGTAGGAAAAAATGGCATGCCAGTAAGGTCAAGTTTCGTTGTTATATTCGTTAAACGGGATATTGCATGAACCGTTTTGCTAAAATAGTGGATTGACCAGTTTCGCCGGTCGCCTCCTATTTTACCGCCTCCGCTGCCAAATACCATGAGCCAACCATCTAATGTTTCTCTCTCCTACCGCGACGCGGGTGTCGATATCGATGCCGGCGACGCCCTGGTCGAAGCGATCAAGCCGCTCGCCAAGCGCACCATGCGCGAAGGCGTACTGGGCGGGATCGGCGGCTTCGGCGGTCTGTTTGAGATCAGCAAGAAATTCAAGGAACCGGTCCTGGTATCCGGCACCGACGGCGTCGGCACCAAGCTGCGCCTGGCTTTCGAGCTGAACCGCCATGACACGGTCGGCATCGACCTGGTGGCGATGAGCGTCAACGACATCCTGGTGCAGGGCGCCGAGCCGCTGTTCTTCCTCGATTACTTTGCTTGCGGCAAGCTGGACGTGGCCACCGCCACCGCCGTGGTGTCGGGCATCGCCAAGGGCTGCGAAGAGTCGGGCTGCGCGCTGCTGGGCGGCGAAACCGCCGAAATGCCGGGCATGTACCCGGACGGCGAATACGACCTGGCCGGCTTCGCCGTTGGCGCGGTCGAGAAATCGCAGATCATCGACGGCTCAAAAATCGTCCCGGGCGACGTGGTGCTGGGTCTGGCTTCGTCGGGCATCCATTCCAACGGTTATTCGCTGGTGCGCAAGATTATCGAAGTGGCCAAGCCAGACCTCGACGCCGATTTCCACGGCCGCAAGCTGGCCGACGTGCTGATGGCGCCGACCCGCCTGTACGTCAAGCCGTTGCTCAGCTTGATGTCCTCGATGGAAGTCAAGGGCCTGGTGCACATCACCGGCGGCGGCCTGGTCGAGAATATCCCGCGCGTGCTGCAAGACAATCTGACGGCTGTGCTCGATGGCAAATCGTGGACCATGCCGCCGCTGTTCCAGTGGCTGCAGCAGCATGGCGGCGTGGCTGACGCCGAGATGCACCGCGTGTTCAACTGCGGCATCGGCATGACCGTGATCGTCTCGAAAGAAAACGCGGATGCCGCCTTCGCCCAGCTCGAAGCGGCCGGCGAGACCGTGTACCGCATCGGCGAGATCCGCGCCCGCGAAGAAGGCCAGGCGCAGACCGTGGTCGTGTAAGCATCACACGCTTGAACGCAAAACGGGCGCCCGCAGGCGCCCGCTCTTCATGCCCGGTCGCTCATCGCGCCGCGCCGCTGCCGATGTGAAGGTCCAGGAATTTCTCGACCCGGCCCCAGAAGTCGAGACGGTTCTTTTCCAGCGACCAGCCGTGGCCTTCTTCCGGATACATGATCCATTCGACGTTCTGGTTGGTGCGCATGACGGCATCGCGGAAGGCGGTGCCATGGTTGAGCGGCACGCGCTGGTCGACGCCGCCGTAGGCCAGGATCAATGGCTGGGTGATGCGCGCCGCCTGCTGGATGGGCGAGGTGGCCTTGAACTGGGCCGCGTCCTTGACCGGGTCGCCGATCTTTTCGGGCATGCTGTGTTCCTTGGCTTCGCGCGAGACGTCGTCGCTGAAGCTCCAGCCATTGTCGAACAGCAGGCCGATATCGGTCACGCCGACGTTATCGATCCCGCATTTGAACAGGTCGGGATCGTTGACCAGGCCCATCAGGGTGGCATAGCCGCCATAGCTGCCGCCGGCAATGCAGATGCGCTTGGGATCGACGATCCCCTTGTCGATTGCCCAGCGCACGCCGTCGGCGATGTCGTTCTGCATCGCCAGGCCCCATTGCTTGTAGCCAGCGCGCTCGTGCCGCGCGCCAAAGCCCAGGCTGCCGCGAAATTCCGGCTCCAGCACCGCATAGCCACGCGAGGCCAGGAATTGCGACACCGGCGCCCAACCCCAGGACGCGCCACGCACATGGGGGCCGCCATGCACCATGACGACCATCGGCAGGCCCGTGCGTTTCGCGCCAGGCGGCAGGGTCAGCAGCGCCGGGATGTCCATGCCATCGCGGGCCTTGTAGCGGAAAAATTGCTGACGCCCCATCTGCGCCGCCTGCAAGCCGGGCCGCGCTTCGCCGATCTTGCTCAGGTCCTTGCTTTTGCTGTCGTACAGGAAGTACAAGGGGGCGACGGTATCGGAATAGGCGGTCACCAGGGTCAGCGACGAAGCGGCCTGGGCCGGCACCGAGACCAGGTTGACGGTGGCCGGCAGCAGCTTGTCGACATCCTGCTGCAACTGCTTCATGGCCGGATCGAACCATTCATTCGAGGTGGCGTCGGTACGGAACAGGACGCCGAGCACCTTGTCGCTGTTGACCACCAGGCCGCCATCGAAATCATAGCCAGGGGCGGATAGCAGCGGTTGCGGATCGAGTTTGCCGCTGGCGATGTCGAAGGTGTGCAGCGCCTTCAGGCCGGTCTTGCCACGGGCGACGACAAACAGGGTGCCGCTCGGGCCGAAGCCTATCGGTTCGATGGTATCGAGGGTTTCCTGGTACATGGGGAAGCTGGTCAGCTCGCGCCACTTGCCATTGGCCGGGTCCAGATACTGGATGGTTCGCGTGAGATCCTTGTCGGTGATGGCCAGGCGCGGCTCGCCCTTGTGGTCGAGCAGCCAGCCGACCGTATTGCCCGGACGCGGCACGGTCATGTACTGGCCCGACACGGTGTTTACGCGCAGCAGGTCGAAATAACTGAGTTCGTTTTTGGTATTGCCAACCGCTGAGACCACATAGGTGAAGTCGGAGCCCTCCCACGGCATATTGCCGGCGATGCGACTGTGGACCGGCAACAGCTTGCGCGCGGTACGCGAGCCCTCGTTGGCCGACCTGCCGGTGCGGCTGGCCAGTTCCGAAAAGCGGCCGCCGTCGTGGTCGATCGCATACAGACCGGGGGCGAAACGCTGGTCGCCGGGACCCACGCCTTTTTCGTGGGTGTCGAAGACCAGGCGCGTGTTGTTGATCCAGTAGAAGCCGTTGATATCGGCATCGGTGTAGTTGGCGACGATCTTGCCGCTCTTGCTCTCGATGTCGATCACCAGCAAGAAGTCGCGCTGGCCCGGCGCGCTGGCGCGCACGGCCAGGTAGCGTGCGGTGGGCGAGAGCTTGGCGTCGCCGAACGGGGAGTTGCCGAAGAAGGCGGAGAGGGATGGTGGCGAGGCGGTGGCGGTGGCGGTGGCCGGCGCCTGGGCCTGGGCCGCGCCACATAGCACCAGCGCGGCCAGCGAGGCCGCGCGCAGTGCGCGGGTCAATACAGTCATGGTTTTTCCGTGAGATCGTTATTATCGTGCCGGCCGCAGCAAGGGCGACCGGCACGGATCACGATATCATCCAGACCCCGACCGGAATCTACTCAATTCTCACTCGGGCGCCCGGATGTAATCCACCATGCCCTCGCTGCCGCGGCTGGGCGGCGGCGTGAGCAGGCTGACGGTCATTACGGCCAGCAGCCCGGCCGGCACCCCGAACACGCCGGCCGCCATCGGCAGGATACCGAACCAGGCGTCATCCAGGGTGCCGCCCAGCGCGGAGCTGGCGCGCAGCATGTAGTACAGGCAGACCGCGAAGCCGACGATCATGCCGGCGATCGCGCCCTGGTGGTTGGCGCGCTTCCAGAACACGCCCAGCACCAGCACCGGGAATAGCGTAGAGCCTGCGAGCGAAAACGCCGCCGCGACCAGCGACAGGATGTCGGCCGGCTTTTGCGACGCCACATAGGCCGCGATGAAGGCTACCCCCAGCAGAAGCAATTTCGAGATCGTGACCCGCTTCTGGGTCGAGGCGCCCGGATTGACCATCTTGTAGTAGACGTCGTGCGACAGCGCGTTGGAGATCGCCAGCAGCAGGCCGTCGGCGGTCGACAGCGCCGCCGCCAGGCCGCCGGCCGCGACCAGGCCCGCGATCACGTACGGCAGGCCGCCGATTTCCGGCGTGGCCAGCACCAGCACGTCGGCGTCGATCGCGAATTCGGCCAGCTGCACGATGCCGTCGCCATTGATGTCGGCCACGCTCACCAGCGGGTTGGCCTTGTCGACATTGGCCCAGTACGAGATCCAGGTGGGCAGGGCCGAGAAGTCGCTGCCCACCAGCGAGGTATAGATATCGTACTTGGCCAGCACCGCCAGCGCCGGAATCGTCAGGTACACCAGCAAGATGAAGAACAGGGTCCAGAACACCGAGACCCGGGTGTCGTTCACGGACGGCGTGGTGTAGGCCCGCATCAAAATATGGGGTAATGCCGCGGTGCCGAACATCAGGCAGAACACCACTGCCAAAAAATTGTTGCGGCGCTGATCCGATTCTTCCTTGGTGGCGCCGGGGAAGGGTTCGGCATGCGGCTCGGGAGGCCGCGCGCGCGCCAGGTTGGCGTCGCGCAGCTCGCTCCAGTGCGAGCGCGCCTCGTCCACCGAGTTCGGGTAGGTGGCCAGCGCGCGCTCGGCCTGGCGCACCTCGGTCAGCGAGGCGTTGCGCGCGCGCGCTGCCGCCAGCTGGCGCTGGGCATCGAGCTTGCCGGTCTCCCACGACTCGGGCAGCATGGCCACCCGCCCCGCGTATTCGGCGGCGCGGCGACGGAACTCGGCGCGTACCTGCTCTTCGCGCGGGTCTTGCGCCAGCTCGGCCTCGAGCGCGGTCAGCTTGGGCAGGAGCGAACCATAGGCCACGGCCGGGATCGGGTTGTCGGCGTGCTTGGCCGACAGCCACATGGTGGGTATCAAAAAGGCGACCAGCAGGATGATGTACTGGGCCACCTGGGTCCAGGTGATTGCCCGCATCCCGCCCAGGAACGAGCACACCAGGATGCTGGCCAGGCCCAGGAAGATCCCGATTGAGAAATCGACGCCGGTGAAGCGCGAGGCGATCAGCCCGACCGCGTAGATTTGCGCCACCACATAGGTGAATGAGACCAGGATGGTGGCGCCGACCGCCATCGCGCGCACCGCGGAGCCGCGTCCACCGGCGCCGCCGCCGTAGCGCGCCGCCAAGAAATCGGGCACGGTGTACTGCGCGAACTTGCGCAGGTAGGGCGCGATCAGCAACGCGACCAGCACGAAGCCGCCGGTCCAGCCCATGATGAAGGCCAGGCCGTCGAAACCCTGCAGGTACAGGCCGCCGGCCAGGCTGATGAAGCTGGCCGCCGAGATCCAGTCGGCGGCGGTGGCCATGCCGTTGAACATGGCCGGCACCCGCCGCCCGGCGACATAGTATTCGGTGACGCTCGAAGTGCGGCAGATGACACCGATGATCGCGTACAGGGCGATAGTGGCGAACATGAACAGATGGCCGATCCACAGGCGCGGCATGCCTTCCTGTTCGAGCAGGGCGACCGCGACCAGGAACAGGGCGAAGCAGCCGGTGTACCACAGGTAGTAGCGCGCCAGCTTGCCGAAGTAGGGTGGCTGGGCGCTCATCGTGGCGCCTCCGCGGCGGCGATCGCGTCCCTGGCGTCGCGGTCGAGCCGGCGCATGCGCCAGGCGTAGAAGCCGATGATCGCCAGCGATATCAGCGAGGCGCCCTGCGCCGCCATGTAGAACGACAAGGGCCAGCCGAAGATCTCGAAGCGCGACAGTTCGCGCGCGAAGAACACGGTGCCGAAGCCGGTCGCCAGCCACAGCGCCAGCAGCAGCAGGGTCATCTTGCGGCTGCGCTCCCAGTGCAGGGCGCGGGCGGCAGCGGTGCGCTGGCGCGCGTCGTGTTCGAGAGTCGGGTCAGTCGGCTTCAGGGGAGTCATGGACAGGCGGCGGGAAGGTCAGGCGGAACAGGCTGCCGGGGAAGCGCGGCGACTGGCTGCGCGGATTAGTGAAGATGTCGATCTCGGCGCCGTGCTGCCGCGCGATCTCGCGCACGATCGCCAGCCCCAGGCCGCTCCCCTGGGTATTGCTGCCCAGGATGCGGTAGAAGCGCTCGAACACGCGTTCGCGCTCGTCGGGGGCGATGCCGGGGCCGGTGTCTTCGATCTCGAGCAGGGCGCGCTCGCCATCGCAGCGCACACGCACCGTGACGCTGCCGCCGGGCGGGGTGTAGCGCAGCGCATTGTCGATCAGATTCGACAGCATCTCGCGCAGCATCAGCGGCTGGCCGGCGATGATGACCGGGCCGTCGTCGCCCGTGGGTGGCTCGAAGCCGAGGTCGATCTCGCCGGCGAACGAGGCCGGCACCCAATCGAGCACCGTGTCGCGCGCGAGTATCGGCAGGTCGATCTCGGCGAAGGCCAGGCCGGCCTGCGGCTGGTTTTCGGCGCGCGCCAGCGCCAGTAACTGGTTCACCAGGCGCGTGGCCGATTCCGAACTCTTGGCCAGTTGCTCTAGCGAGCGGTGGATCTCGCTTGGGTCGAGCTGGCGCAGGGCCAGCTCGGACTGCATGCGCATGCCGGCCAGCGGGGTCTTCATCTGGTGCGCGGCGTCGGCGATGAAGCGCTTCTGCATCGCCACCGATTCGCCCAGGCGCTCGAGCATGTCGTTGAACGAGCCGACCAGCGGCGAGATCTCCTCCGGTACCTGGCGCGGGTCGATCGGCGACAGGTCGTCCTGGGGCCGCGCGCGGATGCGCTGCTGCAGCTCGGCCAGCGGCGAGAGACCGCGCGACAGCGCGAACCACACCAGGGCCAGGATCACCGGCAGGATGATGAACTGGGGCAGGATCACGCCCTTGATGATCTCGCCCGCCAGGTGCGCCCGCTTGTCCAGGGTTTCGGCCACCTGCACCAGCGCCAGCGGCGGCTCGAGCGGCGGCTGCAGGGCGCGTTCGTGCAGCGGGTCGAGGTTGACATAGGTGTAGGCGACCCGGATCGGGGTGCCGTGGATGCTGTCGTTGCGGAACTCGACCGCGCCGCTGCGCGCATGTTCGTCGGCCGCGTCGAGCCTGGGGCGCGGCAGGTCGCGGTCGCCGTCCAGCAGTTCGCCGCCGGGCCCGGCCAGCAGGTAATACACGCTGTCGACATCGTCGGCGCGCAGGATGTCGCGGCCGGACGGATGCAGCTGGCCGGCGGCCTTGCCGCCCACGCTGCGGATCTGCTGGCCCAGCACCGTGACCCGGTCCTCGAGCGCGTCGTCGAAGGGCTGGTTGGCGATCGACTTGGCGACCAGGTAAGTAATGGCGATGCTCATCGGCCACAGCAGCAGCAGCGGGGCCAGCATCCAGTCGAGGATCTCGCCGAACAGCGAGTGGCGGATGTTTTCATCCGGCTCGGGATTCGGCGGGACGTAGGTCGGCTCGGCCGCAGCAGCTGCGCTGTGCGCAGGCTCGGCCGTGAAACCGGCGTCGCGTTCGTTCACCTGTCGGCGGCGGCAGCGGTGCTTGCTGCGGCGCGCTCGGCCGAACGTTTTTCTGACTCAGCGGCGGCGGCTTCGGAGAATTTCTCGAGGCAGTAGCCGAGGCCGCGCACGGTGGCGATGCGCACGCCGCCGACCTCGATCTTCTTGCGCAGGCGGTGCACATAGACCTCGATCGCATTGTTCGAGACTTCCTCGCCCCATTCGCACAGGTGGTCGACCAGCTGCTCCTTGGACACCAGGCGCCCGGTGCGCGCCAGCAGCACTTCGAGCAGGCCGAGTTCGCGCGCCGACAGGTCGAGCATCTGCTCGTTGATATAGGCGCTGCGGCCGACCTGGTCATAGACCAGCGGGCCATGGCGCACCACGGTCGGGCCGCCGCCGGCGCCGCGCCGGGTGAGGGCGCGCACCCGCGCCTCGAGTTCGGACAGCGCGAATGGCTTGGCCATGTAGTCGTCGGCGCCCAGGTCGAGCCCTTCGACGCGCTGCTCGACCGAGTCGGCGGCGGTGAGGATCAGGACCGGCAGCAGCGAGGCGCGCGCGCGCAGGCGGCGCAGCACTTCGAGGCCCGACATCTTCGGCAGGCCGAGGTCGAGGATGAGCAGGTCGAACTCCTGGGTGGAGAGGGCGGTGTCGGCATCCTGGCCGTTCTTGACGTAATCGATGGCATAGCCCGACTGGCGCAGGGATCGCGTCAGGCCGTCGGCAAGTACGCTATCATCTTCAGCGAGCAGAATTCGCATGGTGGCACCTCGTTATATAGTTAACACGTCGTTCCTGCGCAGGCGGAAACCCAATTCACATGCACAGTGACTGCGTTCATCGCTAGTGGTCAGCGCAAGACTTGGTTCCCCGCCTTCGCGGGGATGACGTGTCGCCGCTTTTGCGGGGACGACGCCTATTGTGTTTGATTTGTCGCAACAATGCGAGCCTCGACCAATTTATTGATAATACAACCACGTTTTAGTGCTTGCAAAAACCACTGGATTTTTATACAGTACTGGCTCTTGAAGTGCGCGTGCGCGCCCACACCTTGCCTACTCCACGATTGAAAGTACACCATGGACGATAAAAAATCCGCATTGAACGCCGCTGAAAAGGGCAAGGCGCTGGCAGCCGCTCTGGCGCAAATCGAAAAGCAGTTCGGCAAGGGCTCGGTCATGCGCATGGATGCCAATGCGCCGGTCGAAGAAGTGCAAACTGTTTCCACCGGCTCGCTGGGCCTCGACATCGCACTGGGCGTCGGCGGCTTGCCGCGCGGCCGTATCGTCGAGATCTACGGCCCTGAATCGTCGGGTAAAACCACCCTGACCCTGCAGACCATCGCCCAGATGCAAAAACTGGGTGGCACCTGCGCCTTCATCGACGCCGAGCACGCGCTCGACGTCACCTATGCCCAAAAACTGGGCATCAACCTGAGCGAGCTGCTGATCTCGCAGCCAGACACCGGCGAGCAGGCACTCGAAATCACCGATGCGCTGGTGCGTTCGGGCAGCGTCGACCTGGTGGTCATCGACTCGGTGGCGGCACTGACGCCACGCGCCGAGATCGAAGGCGATATGGGCGACTCGCTGCCGGGCCTGCAGGCGCGCCTGATGTCGCAAGCGTTGCGCAAGCTTACCGGTTCGATCAACCGTACCAACACCCTGGTGATCTTCATTAACCAGATCCGCATGAAAATCGGCGTCATGTTCGGCAGCCCAGAGACCACCACCGGCGGTAACGCACTGAAGTTCTACGCCTCCGTGCGCCTGGACATCCGCCGTACCGGTTCGATCAAGTCGGGCGACGAAGTGATCGGTAACGAAACCAAGGTCAAGGTCGTCAAGAACAAGATCGCGCCTCCGTTCAAAGAAGCGCACTTCGACATCCTGTACGGCGCAGGTACTTCGCGCGAAGGCGAAATCCTGGACCTGGGCGCCGACAACAAGATCGTCGAGAAGGCCGGCTCGTGGTACAGCTATAACGGCGAGCGCATCGGCCAGGGCAAGGACAATGCCCGTCAGTTCCTGGTGGATCGCCCGGTCCTGGCGCGCGAGATCGAAAACAAGGTCCGTGCCGCCCTGGGCGTGCGCGAACTGCCACCGGTCGCCGGCGACGACAAGCCGAAGCTGCAGGCTGTTGGTGAGTAAATCCCTGGTGCGGGCGGCGCGGCAGGATAGCGTCGTGGTCGCTTGCACCAGCTTGTTGTCGACGGTGATCTCATGCCCGCACCCGTACTAAGCCTCAAAGGGCGCGCGCTGCGCTACCTGTCGCAGCGCGAGCACAGCCGGTTTGAGCTGCGGCGCAAGCTGGCCAAGTATGCGCAAGAGGACGACGACGTTGACGCGTTGTTGGATTTCCTCGAGAAGAATAACTGGCTGTCGCAAGAGCGCTTCGCCGAATCCCTGATCAACCGCAAGGCCAGCCGCTACGGCGATAGCCGTGTGATGGCCGAGTTGAAAAGCCATGGCGTCACCGGCGATGCGCTGGTCGAGATCAAGGCGGGCCTGTCCGATAGCGAAACCGCACGCGCCGTCGAAGTCTGGCAACGCAAGTTCGGCACCGTCGCCACCGATGCCGCGGCGCGCGCCAAGCAGATGCGCTTCTTGCTGCAGCGGGGATTCTCCCAGCGCGCCGCACGCACCGCGATGCAGGGCAGCCCGGCCGACGATGAGTTTGACGCCAGCTGACAAATACCGCTTACGACGCCCGCTATACGAAAGACGCCAGCGTGGAGCGTCATCCCCGATATGCCCAGGCATATTCCTCAACGGGCGATGGCGCTGCACGCTGGCGTTTTTTTCGCCTGATCTCGCTCTATAACATATCTTTCATTCACGCTGTGAATGATGCGGGGTGGTTGCCGGCATACAGACTAATAATATATGCGTCAAACGCGCCGTCATATTCCAGTCAAGTCCGTTCATCTTCTGGTACTTTCCCTTACCAACCTTTCTTTCCCATGCGCCGGTCTGGACGCTGTGCTAAACTTTGCGGGTTTAAGCAGCGCCGCATGAGCGGTTGTTGTCGCAGAAGCTGCGATAACGTGCACGTAGCACACCGGCTGCACCACTAACCGCCGTCCCGACGGCACTGGTATTTATGCCTCTGTCACCTCCCGTATCGCGCTCGCTCCGGCATACGCGCGCCATCACAGTCGAAGCGTTCGCGCGCGACGATGGCATGTGGGACCTCGATGCCAACATCCGCGACGTCAAGACGCGAACTGTCGCGCTCGCTTCCGGCGAACGGCCCGGCGGTACGCCGGTGCACGACCTCAAGCTGCGCGTGACCATCGACCGCGACCTGACCATCGTCGATGCCGAAGCCGCATCCGATGCCGTCCCGTATCCGGGCTACTGCGATACTATCGGCCCTGCCTACAAGAAGTTGATCGGGCTCTCGCTCGTGAACCATTTCCGGTTGCACCTGAAAGATCGCCTATCCGGCGTGCTCGGCTGCACCCACTTGACCGAATTGGCGCAGGTACTGCCGACCGCAGCCCTGCAAGCCTTTGCTGACGACAATGTCGATGCCCCAGGTGGGTTCGGCGGCTCGTCAACCGACCGTCCATTTGAGCTCGACCGTTGCCATGCCTTGCGCAGCGACGGCCCGGCCGTGGCCAAATACTACCCACGCTGGTCGCTCAAGGCCGTCTCGGGTTAGCGTTCGTCGTTTTTATTTTTTGTAGTTCAACCGTATTTCTAATTCAGTAATAGAAGAAGGGAAGCCAGCATGAAGATCCATGAGTACCAGGGCAAAGAGATCCTCCGAAAATTCGGAGTGACTGTTCCGCGCGGCATTCCGTGCATGTCGGTGGAAGACGCCGTCAAAGCCGCTGAAGAGCTGGGCGGTCCGGTCTGGGTCGTCAAGGCGCAGATCCACGCTGGTGGCCGTGGCAAGGGCGGCGGCGTCAAGGTTGCCAAGTCGATCGAGCAGGTCAAGGAATACTCCGAGCAGATCATGGGCATGCAGCTGATCACCCATCAGACCAGCCCTGAAGGCCAGAAAGTGCGTCGCCTGATGATCGAAGAAGGCGCCGACATCAAGCAAGAGCTGTACGTGTCGCTGGTCACCGACCGCGTGACCCAGAAAGTCGTGCTGATGGCCTCGTCGGAAGGCGGCATGGACATCGAAGAAGTCGCGCACAGCAACCCGGAAAAAATCCACAACGTCGTGATCGATCCGGCCATCGGCCTGACTGATGCCGACGCTGACAGCATCGCCGCCAAGATCGGCGTGCCGGAAGGCTCGATCGCCGATGCCCGCGCCAACCTGCAAGGCCTGTACAAAGCCTATTGGGAAACCGATGCATCGCTGGCCGAAATCAACCCGCTGATCGTCACCGGTTCGGGCAAGATCATCGCCCTGGACGCGAAGTTCAACTTCGACGCCAACGCCCTGTATCGCCGTCCTGAAATCGTCGCCTACCGTGACCTGGACGAAGAAGATCCAGCCGAAGTCGAAGCATCGAAATTCGACCTGGCCTACATCTCGCTCGACGGCAATATCGGCTGCCTGGTGAACGGCGCCGGCCTGGCCATGGCAACCATGGACACCATCAAGCTGTTCGGCGGCGAGCCGGCCAACTTCCTGGACGTGGGCGGTGGCGCTACGGCCGAGAAAGTGACCGAAGCCTTCAAGATCATGCTGAAGAACCCGGACCTGAAGGCCATCCTGGTCAACATCTTCGGCGGCATCATGCGTTGCGACGTCATCGCCGAAGGCGTGATCACCGCATCGAAAGCCGTGTCGCTGCAAGTGCCGCTGGTCGTGCGCATGAAGGGCACCAACGAAGACCTGGGCAAGAAGATGCTGGCTGACTCGGGTCTGCCAATCATCGCCGCAGACACGATGGAAGACGCAGCGAAATCGGTCGTTGCCGCTGCCGCTGGTAAAGCCTAATTCGCTAAGGAAATAAAAATGTCGATTCTGATCAACAAAGATACCAAAGTAGTCACCCAGGGCATCACCGGCAAGACCGGCCAGTTCCACACCCGCATGTGCCGCGACTACGCGAACGGCAAGGAAGCCTTCGTTGCTGGCGTGAACCCGAAGAAAGCCGGCGAAGATTTCGAAGGCATTCCAATTTTCGCCACCGTCTCGGAAGCGAAAAAAGAAACCGGCGCCAACGTGTCGGTGATCTACGTCCCACCAGCAGGCGCAGCTGCCGCCATCTGGGAAGCCGTCGAAGCCGAGCTGGACCTGGCAATTTGCATCACCGAAGGCATTCCTGTCCGCGACATGATGGAAATCAAGGATCGCATGGCTAAAGCAGGTTCGAAGACCCTGCTGCTGGGACCGAACTGCCCAGGCCTGATCACCCCTGACGAAATCAAGATCGGCATCATGCCAGGTCACATCCACCGCAAGGGCCGTATCGGCGTCGTGTCGCGTTCGGGCACCCTGACCTATGAAGCAGTCGGCCAGCTGACTGCACTGGGCCTGGGCCAATCGTCGGCAGTCGGCATCGGTGGCGACCCGATCAACGGTCTGAAGCACATCGACGTCATGAAGATGTTCAACGACGATCCTGACACCGACGCAGTCATCATGATTGGTGAAATCGGCGGCCCGGACGAAGCCAATGCGGCTTACTGGATCAAGGACAACATGAAGAAGCCAGTTGTCGGCTTCATCGCTGGCGTCACCGCGCCTCCAGGCAAGCGCATGGGCCACGCCGGCGCGCTGATCTCGGGCGGTGCTGACACTGCACAAGCCAAGCTGGAAATCATGGAAGCCTGCGGCATCACCGTCACCAAGAACCCCTCGGAAATGGCGCGTCTGCTGAAGGCCATGCTGTAATCCTGGCGATCTCTTGATCGGCAACTATACGGGGAGCTTCGGCTCCCCGTTTTTGTTTCGGAGTCCATTTTTTGTCGACAATAAATGTTAGCTGACAAAAATTGCCGAACGGCACTGACAATTTTTGTCACCTGAGCTGCCAATTTTTGTCCTGGCACAGGGTTTTGTTATCTCGGGATTCATAAAATCGACCGTTTCTTGGCACTTTTAAGCTGGCACGGCGCTTGCATATAAGAAATCGTAGCAGCTGAGCAGCACAAGATACCTTGGTCCACTTTTAGAAATACCACCCCGGAGAGAAAAATGAACTTCAAACAAATGCAAACCAAAAAAGCCGAAGGCGGCTTCACCCTGATCGAACTGATGATCGTCGTCGCCATTATCGGTATCCTGGCTGCCGTGGCGATCCCGGCATATCAGGATTACATCGCCAAGGCCAAGGCAACTGCTGCTTACGCCGATATTTCGTCGGGCAAGACCGGTTACGAAATGGCGATCGTTTCGGGTGATTTCGAAGATGACGAACTGCTGGAAAAAGCGGGTCTGTCCGCCGCGACCGGCAACTGCACCACGATCGAGGCCGACGCACCTAGCGCTACCGGTACCGCAACGGCTGCTGTCCTGACCTGCACCGTCAAGAACGCCGGTCGCCTCGCCGCAGTCGCTGCTACCGCTCCGACTATCGCCCTGCATCGTAATGCTGATGGCATCTACTCCTGCGTCACGACCGGTATCGCTGCATTCGAATACCTGCCAACCGGTTGCACCCAAACCGGGCTGACCGAAGGTTAATCGACAAGCAAAGATGCGGACCGCTGGTCCGCATGCAAAAGAGACCGCCGCGGCGGTCTCTTTTGCGTTTAGCGCTGAACAGGCTGCGCCGCTTGCGGCTTCAGATACTGATCCAACCACCCCACCACGGTGTGATGCCACTGCACCGAGTTCGCCGGCTTGAGCACCCAATGGTTTTCATCCGGGAACACCAGCAACTTGCTGTCCACACCCATACGCTGCAATGCGGTAAACGTCCCCAACGCCTGCGCCGTCGGAATCCGGAAGTCCAGGTCACCCTGGATCACCAGCATCGGCGTCTTCCACTTGTTCACGTGATGAACCGGGTTGAAACGCTCATGGTTCTCCGGCACCTTGAAGTAGGGCCCGCCGCTTTCCCAATCAGTGAACCACTGCTCTTCGGTCGAGTACGCCATGCCGCGCGTATCGAACACGCCATCATGGTTGACGATGCACTTGAACTCATCCGACCAGTTGCCCGCGATCCAGTTCATCATGTAGCCGCCGTAGGACGCGCCCAGCGCGCAATCGCGTGAACGATCCAGCCACGGGAATTTTTGCACCGCCGCGTCATAGCCCTTCTGCAGATCGACCAGCGGCTTGCCGCCCCAGTCGTTGCTGATCGAATCCGTGAACTTCTGGCCATAGCCGGTCGAACCGTGGAAGTCGATGAACACCGCCGCGTAGCCCGCACCGGCATAGGTCTGCGGATTCCAGCGATAGCTCCAGCTGTTGCCGAAGCTGCCTTGCGGGCCGCCGTGGACGATGAAGGCGACCGGATACTTCTGGCCCGGCTGCGCATTCCACGGCTTCATCACATGACCGTACACGGTCTCGCCATTGGCGCCGGCGAACGAGAACTGCTCGGACTCGCCGAAGCGCACGTCCTTCAAGCGCTCGGTGTTCAGGTCGGTCAATTGCTTCGGCTTGCTGCCCAGCTTCATCGAGAACAGTTGCGCGCCCGACTGCAGGTTGGCCTGGGTATAGACCAGGGTATCGCGTTTCAAATCGTACGCCCCGACCGCGCCCTTGTCGGTCAGCGGCGTGACCTTGCCATTGGCGACATCGATCGAGAACAGGCGGTGCTGGCCGATGTCTTCGGCATCGACGATCAGCGCCTTGCCATCCGGGCGCCACACCAGGCTACCGGCCGAGCGATCCCAGTCGGCCGCCAGCTTGCGTTTCTGGCCGCTGGCCACGTCCATCAGCATCACCTGGTAGCGGTCGGCCTCGAAACCGGGACGCGCCATCGCCAGGTAGGCCAGGGTGCGGCCGTCCGGCGAGAAGGTGCCCTTGGTATCCCAGGCAGGGTTGTCCTGGGTCAGGTTGCGTGGCGCCGCGCCGCCGGCGGCCGGCACGCTGTACAGGTCGAAGTTGGTCGACCAGGCTTCGGTCTTGCCAGCGATGCGGCTTGAAAAGACAATCGTCTTGCCGTCCGGGCTGAAGCGGTATTCTTCGCGGTCGCCGAAAGGTTTCGACGGCACGTCGCCGTCGAGCGAGCCGGACAGGCTGACCGGTTCGGCGCCGACCTTGCCATCCGCGCCCAGCGGCGCCGAGAACAGCACCGCATTGCGGTGGTCGCCCCAGGTATCCCAGTGACGCACGAACAGGCGGTCATAGACCTTGCCGGTGGCTTTGTCCTTGTCTTTGGCATCCAGGCGTGCCTTGGTGCAGGCCAGGTCGGTGCAGTCGCGGAACACGGCCAGGCTGAACGCCAGCCGATCGCCGCCAGGTGCGAGGCGGAAGTTGTCGACGTCCAGCGGCAGGCTGGTGACCTGCACCGCTTCGCCGCCAGTTACCGGCTGGCGCCACACCTGCGACGAGCCCGAGCGCGCCGACAGGAAGTACACCGCGTCGCCCGAGGGCGACCACTCGGGGTCGCTGCTGCTCGACGCATGCTGGCTCAGGCGCTGCGGCGCCGGTTTGGCGACGCGCAGGTCGACCATCCACAGTTGGGTATTGCCGCGGTTATTCTCCATATCCGTGCTGCGCACGGTGTAGATCACGCGGGTAGCGTCCGGCGATACGGCCGGGCTCCCGACCCGCTCCATATTGACCAGGTCTTCCACGGTAAAGCCGCGCGGCGCGGCGGTCGCGGTGGTGGCGGCCAGCAGGGCCGCCGCCATCGTCAGCAAGCGAAGTTTCATTCCATCCTCGTCGATCAGTGCCGCGGCCGGGTGCCGCAGGCAAGCCGGCAATTTACCACGATGTCAACGGGCATGAGGCCGATGTATTCCCGGCTGGCATCAGCCGGGCCGGGGAATACGGCGTGACGAGGAAGCCGTCCTTATTTTGGCATGATGACCGTATCGATCACGTGGATCACGCCATTGTCGGCGGCGATGTCGGTCTTGGTGACGGTTGCCTTGTCGACCATGACCTTGCCGCCCGCGACTTTCACCGCAAACGCACTGCCTTCGACCGTCTTCACATCGCCTGGTTTGACATCGGCTGCCATGACCTTGCCCGGCACCACGTGATAGGTCAGCACCTTGGACAGTGCCGCCTTGTCTTTCAGCAGGGCGTCAAGCTTAGCCTTGGGAATCTTTGCGAATGCGGCATCGGTCGGGGCGAACACGGTGAACGGACCCGGGCCTTTTAGGGTGTCGGTCAGGCCTGCAGCCTGAACTGCGGTGACCAGGGTGTTGAAAGTGCCGGCCGATTTCGCTGTATCGACGATATCCGCTGCCTGGACCGAAGCAAAGGCAAACATGAGAGGCATAGCGATCAAGATCTTTTTCATTGTCGACTCCATAAATGTGTATCGAATGGTTCACCATGAACCGATCTGTATTCAATTTACCCTGCTCGAGCGACATCGTCTAATGTGTGACACGATATTGTCACCTATAATGGGTTCAATTTAGGTTCATCGTGAAATGGTAAGTGATGCGCATATCAGTAAAATTGGACATCCAGCTTAGCGACTGCCCAGGCACTGCTGAGCGTGGGACGGCATGTTTCTTCAATATGTGACACCATTCGTTTTCAAAACATTCGTTCAACTTCTGGGACGCGTAATGACGGATTCATTCAAAACGGGACAAGAGCGGATCATGTACCGCACCGGCGCCGCCGCCCGGCTGGCAGGCCTGCCGGTGGAAACGCTGCGAGTATGGGAGCGCCGCTACAGTCTGTCCGATGCCCAGCGCTCCGAGCGCGGCCAGCGCTTGTACTCGGCCGAACAGGTCGCGCGGCTTGGCCTGCTCAAGCAATTGGTCGACCAGGGCCATTCGATCGGCGTGCTCGCTGGCCTGAGTCGCGACCAGTTGCAGTCGATGCTCGGCCTGGACGGTCAGTCCAGGGCAGTGCAGGCCGCGCCGGTGCGCGTGCTGCTGGTCGGCGCCATGCTCGCGCGTCGCGTGGTCGCCATGGGACAGGGCGCCCTGGGGCTGGACGTGCGCGGCCACTGCGCCGGTCTAGCGCTGGCAGAGGAATTGCCCCTGGACGCCGGCGCCGAAGTGCTGGTGATCGAGCAGTCCGAACTCGACGAACGGGTAATGCCTGCCATCGCTGCTGCGCGCGAAGCGACCGGCGTCGCCGCAGTCGTCGTGCTGTATCGCTTCTGCTCGAGCGCCACGATCCGCGCCTTGCGCGCGCAAGGCTGCCTGGTGGCGCGCATCCCTGCCGACCTGAACGAACTGGCTCTGCTATGCCAGTCGGCCCTGACCGGCCATCGCCCGCCATTGCAGGAGCCGCTTGCGGCAGCCGTGGCGCCGCCGCGCTTCGCTGATGATGACCTGGCCAATATCTCCGCTGCCGGCAATCGCCTGACCTGCGAATGTCCGCGCCACCTGTCCGAATTGCTGCTGATGGTCGGCAGTTTCGAGCGCTACAGCCAGAACTGCGCCTCGCGCAATCCAGAGGACGCGGCCTTGCACGCCGAACTGGCACTGGCCTCGGGCCGGGCGCGGGTGGTACTGGAAGCGGCGATGGAGCGGCTGGCGATGGAAGAGGGGTTGCCGCTGCCGAAGGGCTGGGCCTAGACGATCTTGCCGCGGTCGGCCAGCAGCGCTTCGTAGGTCATGTTTTGCAGCAGGGTGTAGTGGACCGGGTCGAGGTCGATGAACTGCACCCCGTAGCTGTACATCTCGGTCTGGCCGGCGACCGGCTTGCCCACCGCCAGGTTCTTGATGCTGGCCCGGGTGCGCACTTGCGTTTCCTGCTTGCCGGGCGGGACCACCAGCGCGAACTGCAGGTCCACAATGTCGTCTTCGGGCGGCAAGGGCTGCGGAGAATCGATGCGCGCGCCCGTAACTGATACGTTCGCCAGCAGGCATTCCATTGACAGCGCGCCGGGCCTCAGGCCCGCGACCCGGATCGGAAGCTCGGCCCGTACCCGCATTGCACCGCGCAGGCTGGTGCCCTGGATCGAGGTCGGGAAAGACAGGTGGACATAGTTCAGGGGGCGGTTGAAGACGCGCTCGACCGAGCAGGCGAACGAACACACGTTCACGCCGGAAAATACCCGGATGGTCACCCGTTCGCCTTCGGTCAGTCCGATCGGCACGCCATCATCGAAGGGAATCCGGACGATCAGGTACTCATTCCTGACGTAGCCGACAAGGCTGGAAAAATGCGGGACCGGCTTTACCCGCCGATGGGTGATGAGCTGCAGGCGAACGCCGACCTGCAGGTTCAGCGTCTCGAATTCGAATTCCTGGGGTTTCAGTTCGTGGGCTTGGGCGCTGTTCATATCGTTGAGCAAGCAGACATTGCCACAGGGAAAAGCTGGCATGATAGCAGCCGCTCTGGCCCTGGAATGTATTGGAATGTCACTGCTTGTTGTCGATCGCCGGTAGCAGAAATGTAACGATTCGGCCAGCTCAGCTTTGCCACGATACGCCGTAGCGGTCGCTCAGCCAGTCGAACTTGCGGCTGAATCCATCCCTATCGGGCGCGTGCAGGTTTCCAGCCGGCCGCCATGGCGTCGGCGAAGTTCTGTCCCATGATCTCGACCGCCTTCTGGTTGGCGCTGATGAGCCGGCCGAACGACTGCTGCTGGACCGAGACGGCATTGCGGGTCAGGGCTTCGGCACACGATTGCGATGCGGTGATGAAGGCCTTGATCGTCTCTTCCATGATGATCTTGGACGAGCTGATCCAGAGCTGCTCCATGCTGGCGCGCGTCGAATCAGCGTAGACGTTGGCGATCTTGACAAAGGCATCCTGGTAGGGAAGGGCGTTCAACTGGACAGTCGCTGCGGTGAACTGCGGGTATGCGTTCGTCATGACACATCCTCTCGGGGCAGAAGCAGGTTGAAGTAAGGAAAGACGCGGTTGATGCGTCGTCCATCAGTATAGGCCGAGTAATGACGTTGTCTATATTATTGCGTAGGCTGCCGGTCGTTCAGGCGTCGATATCCGCCGTCCAGTCCCCAGACTTGCCGCCATGCTTCTCCATCACCCTTACATTGGTCATCACCATCCCCCGATCCACCGCCTTGCACATATCATAGACAGTCAGCAGGCCTACCTGCACCGCAGTAAGTGCTTCCATCTCGACCCCGGTCTTGCCAATCGTCTCCACCTGCGCCCGGCAATGCACGCTACTGTTCGCCTCATCAACCTCAAAATCCACCGTCACCCGCGTAATCGGCAACGGATGGCATAAGGGCACCAGATCGCCCGTCCGCTTCGACGCCATGATCGCCGCAATCCGCGCAATCCCGATCACATCCCCCTTCTTGGCGGTACCCGAAGTAATCAGCGCCAGCGTCTCCGGTTTCATGCGGATCGTCCCGGCCGCCACCGCAACGCGGTGCGTATCCTGTTTCGCGCCGACGTCGACCATGTGGGCCTGGCCGGTGGCGTCGAAGTGGGTCAAATGGTCTGCGGTCGGGGTGGAATTTGTCATGACTCGGTCAATCTGTTCGGATTACAAAATGGTTCGCAGGCAGCAATATGTGCACGTATGGAGGTATGATAGCACCGTGAAATCCGTCGTCCGCCCAGCAATGACGCGCCGCTGGCGCTCTTCCTTGTCCGTCATGGCCTTGTGCCTGGCGACCGCATTCCCCGTTGCCGCGCAATCCGATGTGCTCAGGCGGCCCGATTCCACGCGCTTGCCCACCCTCGGCGACACTGCGCGGGCCGACCTGTCGCCCGTCGTCGAGCGCAAGCTGGGCGAAGAGATCATGCGCGACATCCGGCGCGACCGTGACTACCTCGACGACGAGCCGATCTCCGAATACCTGAACAATTTCGGCAATGGCCTGGTCGCCGCCGTGCCCGGCTCGCGCGGCGAGACCAATGCCGACTTCCATTTCTTTGCCGTGCGCGATTCGGCCCTGAACGCGTTCGCGCTGCCGGGCGGCTTCATCGGCGCCCACTCGGGTCTGATCATCGCGGCCCAGACCGAATCCGAGCTGGCCGGCGTGATGGCGCACGAGATTGGCCACGTCACCCAGCGCCACATCGCGCGCATGCTGGGCCAGCAAAAGCAGGACGTGCTGCTGCCGCTGGCGGCGATGATCCTGGCCGCGCTGGCGGCGCGCGCCAGTTCGGATGCCGCGATGGGCGTGCTGATGGGCGGCCAGGGGCTGGCCGTCCAGCGCCAGCTCAATTTCAGCCGCGATGCCGAGCGCGAGGCCGACCGGGTCGGCTTCCAGATCATGGAATCGGGCGGCTATGACACCACCGGCATCGTCGCTTTTTTCCGGCGCCTGCAGGCCGCCTCGCGGCTGTACGGCGACATGCCTGCCGGACTGGCCAGCCTGAGCAGCCACCCGCTGACCCAGGACCGGATCACCGACATGCAGGCGCGGATCCGCGAGATGCCCAAGAAGCAGCGCATCGACAGCCTCGATTTTCACCTGGTGCGCGCGCGTATCCGGGTACTGCAGGACACGCAGACCGAACAGGGACGGCGCGACACACGCAACGCCTTCGAGAACCAGCTCAGGGAACAGACCCACCGCCAGCAACAGGCCGGCGCCCAGTACGGGCTGGCCTATCTGGCGCTCAGGCAGAACGACCTGAAGGAAGCGCAGCGCTGGCTCGACCAGGCGCGCGAGACCATGAAACCGCGCGAAGGCGTGTTGTCGGCGGCATCGAACGTCGGCGATGGCGCGACCATGTTCGCCGGGCTGGCGCTGGAGATCAAGATGGCGCCCGGGCAGCCGGCCGCCGTGCTGGAAGAAGCGGTGAAGCAAGCCGATGCCGCGCGCCAGCGCTACCCGCTGTCGCGCGCGCTGGCCCACCAATATGCCGAAGCGCTGATCGCCACCAGCCGCTACGACGAAGCGGCGCGCTTCCTGCGTGACCAGGCCCTGCAGTATCGCGAAGAATACAAATTGCAGGACCTGCTGGCCAAGACCTATGCCAAGCAGGGCAAGTTCGCGCTGCAGCACATGGCGCTGGCGGAATCATACGTGATGGCCGGCGCCGTACCGGCCGCGATGGCCCAGCTTGAGCTGGCGCGCAAGGCCAGTGACGTGTCGTTCTACGACCAGGCCGTGATCGATGCGCGCGCCCGCGAGCTGCAGGAGCGCCAGAAGAAAGAGAAAGAAGAAGCCGAGGACAAGTGAGCGCTACGGGGCGGGCGCCGGTCTCCGGTTGAATCCGACTATGTTCTGAAGGTCGTCGCTGCCGATTCGCTCGACCACATGGCGCTTGCCCTTCCACGGCAGCACCAGTTCGCCAGCACCGCCGTCGATCCACGCCATCACCGCCTCGTCAAGAGCCGCGGCCCCATCGAGCTCGAGCATGCCCAACACCTGGGCCACATCGCGGTCATCCAGCTGCGCCACCATCTCGCCGGCCACGAACACCAGCGCGCCGGCATCGCTGAGCACCACCCGCTCGACCTCTGCCAGCGCCTGTCCGGTCTGCACCACCAGTCCCTGCTGCGGATCGGTACGCGCAATGAAAGGCGTCGCCTCCAGGTTCACGTACACCCGCTGCGGCCCGTTCTGGAAATACCAGTTGCCGTGCCCGTCGTGCAGGTAATTACGGTTGATGAAGCCAATCAGCGCCACATGCGCCAGCCGGTCGCCGAGGGTATCGGCGCGCTGGGCCGCTTCGTCGCGCATGCGCCAGCCGCCGCGCGCATCGAGCGCGAGCCAGCCGTAGCAGTGGGGCACGTTCGGCCATTTGGCCATTGCCTGTTTTACGATGTCGTCCATATCACGCAGCATCGCACGGTTCGGCCGGTTCAAGCGCGCGCATGCTGGCGGTGCCGTCGAAATGGTGCAGGATGCGCCGCGGCAGCCAGTCGATCCGGCCCGGGAAGCCCCCGGCGGCAAAGCCCACGTGTCCGCCTTGTTCGGGATACTCGAGCGTTACCGCGCTTGACGCCGACGACGGCAGGTGAATGCCCGGCAAGAAGGGATCGTTGCGCGCATTGAGCACCAGGGTCGGCACCGTGATCTCATGCAGTACATGGCGCGCGCTGGCGCGGTGCCAGTAGTCGTCGGTGTCGCGGTAGCCGTGCAGCGGCGCGGTGACCACGTTATCGAAGGCGTACAGGTCGCGTGCGGCGAGCAGGGCGGCGCGGTCGAACAGGCCGGGAAACTGTTCCAGCTTGGCCAGGCACTTCGGCTTGAGCGTTTGCAGGAACATGCGGGTGTACAGCAGGTTGAAGCCGGACGACAGCGCTTCTCCGCCGCGCGTCAGGTCGAGCGGCGCCGACACCGCGCAGGCGGCATCGACGATCTCGGCGCCATGGCCGCTTTCACCCAGCCAGCGCAGCAGCGCATTGCCGCCCAGCGAAACGCCGGCCGCGTACAGCAGGCCGTCGTGGCGCGCGCGCAGGGCGCGCAAAATCCAGTCGACCTCGCCGGCGTCGCCCGAGTGATAGAAGCGCGGCGCCAGGTTGGCTTCACCCGAGCAGCCGCGAAAATGCGGCACCACGCCCGACCAGCCGCGCGCCGACAGGGCCGCCATCAGGCCGCGCGCGTAATGGCTGTTCGAACTGCCTTCCAGGCCGTGAAACAGCACCACCAGCGGTCGGCCGGGCTGGCCATCCACGAAATCGAGGTCGACGAAATCACCATCCGAACTATGCCAGCGCTCGCGCCGGTAGGCGACCGTCGGCTTGGCGATGCAGGTCGCCGGATAGATGGTCTGCAGGTGGCCGCCAGGCAGCCAGGATGGGGCAGGGTAGTGCATGTAATGTAGGCAGTGCAGTCGAGTTTACACCACCATTGTCAGCCTTAAAACGTCGTTCCCGCGGAGGCGGGAACCTAAGTTGCTGGCGTGTCGATAATGCTTGCAGCACTTGGGTTCCCGCCTTCGCGGGAACGACGTGCGTGCTGCGGCAAAACGTGCATGCTGCGGCGAGATATCAGTGGTGCTTGAGCACGGTGCCCGGCGCCAGGCGGTAGCCGGTGCCGCAGTAGGGGCACTTGGCGTCGCCGTGGTGGTCGAAATCGAGGAAGACGCGCGGGTGCGAGGACCACAGCGGCATCGCCGGGTTAGGGCAGTAGGCCGGCAGGTCCTTGGCCTCGAGCTCCACCACGGGCATCGTCTTTTGGTTCATCTGTTTCTCTCCGTCAGGCAAATTAGGCAAAGACTGGATTCTAACGGATTCGCTCTATTGTCGAAATGACCGTAAAATAATGCGCTCAACATAAAGAGCCCGAACACCGCCTGCTATAGTGGGCGTTGAACCCGGCGCCACACCATATGCGTTTCATGCCCGACCCTTTCAAGCCCACCGCCATCGCCCTTATCCCGGGCGACGTTGCATGAATGCCACACGTTTTTCGGCGCAGCGCGTGATGCGGCTTATTTTGCGTCACCTGGCATGAGCAGCGGCGAGCAGCCGGGCCAGCAGTCAGCCCGATTACCCGCCGCGATCGGCGACGCCCCAGATAGCGATGCCTGGAACGAGGGTTTCAAGACCGGCTTGCCGACCCTGTTCGGCATCGCCGCCTGGGGCCTGGTGGTCGGCATTGCCATGGTCAAGAGCGGCCTCTCGGTGCCGCAGGCGCTGGGCATGACCTTGCTGGTGTTCGCCGGCTCGGCGCAACTGGCCTCTCTGCCGCTGATCGCCGCCCAGGCCCCGATCTGGGTCATCTTCGCCACCGCCCTGGTGGTCAACCTGCGCTTCGTGATCTTTTCCGCGCTGCTGGGACCGCATTTCGCCCACCTGCCTTGGAGGCAGCGCTTCTATCTCGGCTATATCTCAGGGGATTTGACCGTCGCTCTGTTTCTGCAGCGCTATCCTACACTCGAGCCGGCGGTTGGGAAATTATCCTATTTGAAGGGCTTGATGTTTCCGAACTGGATCGCCTGGCAGGTCGGCTCCTTCATCGGCATTTTCCTCGGCAGCGCGGTGCCGGCCGAATGGGGGCTGGGTTTTGCCGGGACGCTCGCCATCCTCTGCATCATGGTGCCGCTGATGATCAATAACGCGGCCCTGTGCGGGGTGCTGGTGGCGGGCGCGATCTCGGTGCTGGCTTACGAACTGCCGTACAAGCTCGGCCTGCTGCTGGCGGTGCTGGTAGGGATGGTCACCGCGATGGTGATCGAAGAGACGTTTGCAAAGAAGAAGGTGTCGCGTGGCTGATTGGGAAGTCTGGGTCGTGATCGGCGTGCTGTGCGTGGCCACCGCCGCCACCCGCAGCTCGTTCTGGATGATCGGCCACCGCGTGACGATCCCGCCGCGGGTGCAGGAAATGCTGCGCTACGCCCCGGCCTGCGCGCTGGCGGCCATCATCGGGCCGGATTTTCTGATCGATACCCAGGGCAATATGCAGCTCACATTGGCGAACCCGAAGCTGCTGGCCGGCGTCGCCGCCTTCGCCTTCTATCTATGGCGCCGCAATATGCTGCTAACCATTTTATTCGGCATGATTGTATTTACAGCACTGCGTGTACTCCACGTTTTTGGCGCCGCCAGCTAATGTACAATGACGTTTTTTCACTATTGCCACGCTGACCAAATGGACGCTCTCCGTTTCACCCGCCTGCAAGACCTGATCGACCAACAAGCGCTGCAGGGCAAGCGCGTCTTTATCCGCGCTGACCTGAACGTCCCACAAGATGACGCTGGCAACATCACCGAAGACACGCGTATCCGCGCCTCGGTGCCGGCGATCCAGGCCGCGATCAAGGCCGGCGCAGCGGTGATGGTAACGTCCCACCTGGGTCGTCCGACCGAGGGTGAGTTCAAGCCTGCGGACAGCCTGGCGCCGGTCGCCGCGCGCCTGTCCGAGCTGCTGGGCCAGCCGGTCGAACTGAAACAGGACTGGGTCGATGGCGTCGATGTCGCGCCAGGTTCGGTCGTGCTGCTGGAGAACTGCCGCGTCAACAAAGGCGAGAAGAAAAACAGCGACGAACTGGCGCAAAAAATGGCCAAGCTGTGCGATGTCTACGTGAACGATGCCTTCGGCACCGCCCACCGCGCCGAAGCGACCACCCACGGCATCGCCAAGTTCGCCCCGATCGTGGCCGCCGGCCCGCTGCTGGCCGCTGAACTCGACGCCCTCGGTAAAGCCCTGGGCCAGCCGCAGCGCCCGCTGCTGGCCATCGTCGCCGGCTCCAAGGTCTCGTCCAAGCTGACCATCCTGCAGAGCCTGGCCGACAAGGTCGACAACCTGATCGTCGGCGGCGGCATCGCCAACACTTTCATGAAGGCCGTCGGCCTGAACATCGGCAAGTCGCTGGTCGAGAACGACCTGGTCGACGAAGCCAAGGCGATCATCGAGAAAATGTCGCAGCGCGGCGCCCAGGTGCCGATTCCGGTCGACGTCGTGTGCGCGAAAGAGTTCGCCCCGACCGCGGCCGCCACCGTCAAGGATGTCGCCGACGTGAGCGACGACGACATGATCCTCGACATCGGCCCAAAAACTTCCGCCATGCTGGCCGAGCAGGTCGCCAAGGCGGGTACCATCGTCTGGAACGGTCCGGTTGGTGTGTTTGAATTCGACCAGTTCGCCGAGGGCACAAAAACCCTGGCGCTGGCCATCGCCAAGTCCCAGGGTTTCTCGATCGCCGGTGGCGGCGACACCCTGGCTGCGATCGCAAAATATAAGATTGCCGACCAGATCGGCTACATCTCGACCGGCGGCGGCGCCTTCCTGGAATTCCTGGAAGGTAAGACCCTGCCTGCTGTCGATATCCTGCTGCAACGCAGCGCCTGAACGAGACCCCAGCGCAGCCCTGCTGCGCTTTGTTTTTATACAAGGACAATCCATGTACCGTGGCACCAAGATCGTCGCAACCATCGGCCCTGCTTCGACCGACTTCGATATTCTCGTCAAAATGATCCGCGCCGGCGTCGACGTCGTGCGCCTGAACTTCTCGCACGGGAAGGCCCAGGACCATATCGATCGCGCGACCTTGGTGCGCCGCGCCGCCGCTGAATGCGGCCGTGAAGTGGCGATCATGGCCGATATGCAGGGTCCGAAGATCCGCGTCGGCAAGTTTGAAGAAGGCAAGATCTTCCTGGAGAACGGCGACCGCTTCATCCTGGACGCCAAGTGGGGCGATAACGGCGAACTGGGCAACCAGGAACGCGTCGGCCTCGACTACAAGGCACTGCCGCGCGACGTCAAGCCGGGCGACCGCCTGCTGCTCAACGACGGCCTGATCGTGCTGATCGTCGACCGCGTCGTCGGCCACGAGATCTTCACCACCACCAAGGTGGGCGGCGAACTGTCGAATAACAAGGGCATCAACCGCCAGGGCGGCGGCCTGACCGCGCCGGCGCTGACCTCGAAGGACATGGAAGACATCAAGACCGCGATGAGCTTCCAGGCCGACTACCTGGCCATCTCGTTCCCGAAGAGCGCGACCGATATGGAAATGGCGCGCCAGCTGGCCAATATCGCCGGTGAGCCCTACGGTCACAAGCCGATGATGATCGCCAAGATCGAGCGCGCCGAAGCGATTCCGGTACTGCAAGAGATCCTGGACGCATCCGACGGCATCATGGTCGCCCGCGGCGACCTGGCGGTCGAAGTCGGCAACGCCGCCGTGCCGGCGCTGCAGAAGCGCATGATCCGCATGGCGCGCGCATCGAACAAGCTGGCGATCACCGCGACCCAGATGATGGAATCGATGATCGTCAACGCCGTGCCGACCCGCGCCGAAGTGTCCGACGTGGCGAACGCCGTGCTCGATGGCACCGACGCCGTGATGACCTCGGCCGAGACCGCATCGGGCAAGTACCCGATCGAGACCGTCGAGATGATGGCCGCAATCTGCGTCGAAGCCGAGCAGTCCGAATACAACAAGATCGACGTCGACTTCCTGAACCAGCAGTTCACCCGGATCGACCAGACCATCGCCTACGGCACGCTGTTTACCGCCCATCACCTGAGCGTGAAGGCGATCGTGGCGCTGACCGAGTCGGGCTCGACCGCATTGTGGATGAGCCGTCACAGCATCGACACCCCGATCTTCGCCCTGACCCCGCTGCAGACGACGCAGCGCAAGGCATCGCTGTACCGCAATGTGCGAGCATTCAACCTGCCACAGGGCGGCGGCAGCAACGCCGTGCTGCGCCAGGCCGAAGAGCTGTTGATCAGCGAAGGGTTCATCCGCAAGGGCGACCTGATCATCGTCACCTGGGGTTCGCCGATGGGTGAAGCAGGTGGTACCAATGCGCTCAAGATCGTGCGCGCCGGCGACCGCGCGCCCGAATATGATTAAACGGAAATCACGAGTGGCCTGAGACGCGATTCGCGGCATTTGCCCGGCGCTATCCAGGACGGATGGCGCCGCGCTCGGCATTCGGGATTCCCGGACAAGTTTCTTTATTGTTTTGGAGTACAACCATGGCACTCGTATCACTGCGTCAACTGCTGGACCACGCCGCCGAAAACGGCTACGGCTTGCCCGCTTTTAACGTCAACAACCTGGAGCAGGTGCAGGCCATCATGGCTGCCGCCGACGCTGCCAACAGCCCGGTCATCATGCAGGCCTCGGCCGGCGCGCGCAAATATGCGGGCGAGGCTTTCCTGCGTCACCTGATCGACGCCGCTGTCGAAGCCTATCCGCACATCCCGGTCGTCATGCACCAGGATCACGGCCAGTCGCCGGCAGTCTGCATGGCCGCGATCCGCTCGGGCTTTTCCTCGGTGATGATGGACGGTTCGCTCGAGGCCGATGGCAAGAGCGTGGCCAGCTACGAATACAATGTGCAGGTGTCGCAAGAAGTCGTCAAGTTCGCGCACTCGATCGGCGTGACCGTCGAAGCCGAACTCGGCGTGCTGGGCTCGCTCGAGACCATGCAGGGCGACAAGGAAGACGGCCACGGCGCGGATGGCAAGATGACCCGCGAACAGTTGCTGACCGACGTCGACCAGGCGGCCGACTTCGTCAAGCGCACCCAATGCGATGCGCTGGCCATCGCGATCGGCACCTCGCACGGCGCCTATAAATTCACCCGCAAGCCGACCGGCGACATCCTGGCGATCGACCGCATCAAGGAAATCCACGCCCGCATCCCGAACACCCACCTGGTGATGCACGGCTCGTCGTCGGTGCCGCAAGAGCTGCTGGCCATCATCCGCGAATTCGGCGGCGACATGAAGGAAACCTATGGCGTGCCGGTCGAAGAGATTCAAGAGGGCATCAAGCACGGCGTCCGCAAGATCAATATTGACACCGACATCCGCCTGGCGATGACGGCCGCGATCCGCAAATACATGTTCCAGAACCCGTCGAAGTTCGACCCGCGCGATTACCTCAAGCCGGCACGCGAAGCGGCAATGGAAGTGTGCAAGGCGCGTTTCCTGTCGTTTGGTTGCGAAGGCCAGGCTGGCAAGATCAAGCCGATTCCGCTGGAAAAAATGGCCGAGCGTTACAAGGCCGGCGAACTGGCCCAGATCGTCCAATAATCATTACCGCCATACTTGAGCAACGTCGTTCCCGCGTAGGCGGGAACCCAATTTTGCGTGCAACGCGGCCAGGGTGATCTTGCCACTGTGCAGAGAAACTTGGGTCCCCGCCTACGCGGGGATGACGATGTGGTGATGGAATTGACGTAAAATATCGCATTGCACAGGCCCACACAGCCTGACTTTCTCAACCGGCGGCCCTTGCCGCCGGTTTCCGCTTTCCTGATAGCCCATCTATGAACAGCCTCTACCAATCCTCCATCCAGTCCCTGCCACTGCTCGGTCACGGCAAGGTGCGCGATAACTACGCCGTCGGCGACGACAAGATCCTGATCGTCACCACCGACCGCCTGTCGGCCTTCGACGTGGTCATGAACGAGCCGATCCCGGGCAAGGGCATGGTACTGAACCAGATGAGCGATTTCTGGTTCGAGAAGC